>Ga0206851_1025_pt2 | contig 51476 bp, 44 predicted proteins | sample Alteio_BWOrgCont_13_FD_152904 | JGI IMG/M metagenome (GOLD analysis project Ga0206851, IMG submission 152904) | Enriched cells from forest soil in Barre Woods Harvard Forest LTER site, Petersham, Massachusetts, United States -... | ecosystem: Environmental > Terrestrial > Soil > Temperate forest >... | reverse complement strand
GAAGTCAGAGCCGCGCCGCCAAACGTGACCTCGCTCCTAAATGCACCGTTACTTCGCGGCCAATTGGCAATTCGATAGGGCCGAAAGTCAGGCCAGACTTCAGCAGCAATCCTTGAGACGACCGCTCCCGAGGATGAGGACGAGAACGAGCTCGAACCCTAAAATAGCTGGCACATCCGTGGCGGCGGCTCCGACTTCGCCAGCACGATGGTCTCAATGTTTACAGCAGCATGGAGCTACGTCGGACAAGTCGGCGCGCTCACAGGCCTACGATTTCGCTCGACGGCCAATCATCCTAGACCCTGGCAATGTGTTGGGTTATTCGGGAGCCTCGCGCCACCACACGCTTACGCTTGCCCAGGCGAACGCGAGAGCTTTTGAATCGCATCCCGGAGCTCGGCCGCGCGCTCATACGCTTCATCTGCAATCGCGCGTTCCAGATCTCTTTCCATCAACTCCAGCGGACTTAAAGGAAGATTGGCTTTGACCTCAGACAACCATTCATTAAGAAACGCTAGTTCTGAGCTCGTCTCGATCCATTCCGGTTGGCTGATGGATCGATAGAAGCCTTCGATCTGGTGGACCCCACTTTCGATCACCCGGATTGCTTGCCCGACCCGGCCTCCTTGAATCTCGATCGATGCCCGAGCCCGAGTATTCATCATGATGATATAGGGTCGAAATTGTTCGAATGCCCACCTCGCCTCTTCCTCGCGAACGTGGTTCGTAACGAAATCGCATACTTCCAGATTCCGTGCCGTATCGCGTACGACATTCGGATAGTCCTGGAGCTGAAAGAGACTCAGGTAACGATGATAATATTGTACCGCTTCCTGCTGTAGGCCGATCAGATCGTTATCCACCAACTCATAGGTGGTCCCGCGAGTCTGTGCCATGCTAGCCCGAGATTGATGATACTGGAGTAACGACTCGTAACCGAACGGCCGCTCACCGTCCGGCCGGCCCTGCAATTCCATCTGGATGAGGCCGAGATCAATCCGAAGCTGCAGCTTTTCACGCCCGTCGTTGCCCGCGATCTTACGCGCTTTTACCTGTCCGGGTTCATGCGACCACCCGTCCAACAAGTTGTTTAAGTCCAGATTGCTCACTCCCACGAAATATCGAAGGGAGGTTGGGAAATGTCAAAAAGCGATGAGGGGGAAGGCAGGTGGTGGGGCGAGGCTCCGGAAAGAGCTAGGATAGAACCAGGGCCAGAGGTGATTCGACGCCGAAGACATCTTTATCCCTGACAACGTCCCGGGTTCTTCGGGAGCCTCGCCCCACCAACCTTCCAGCCGGGTAGCTCCTGCACCCGGAAGCCGGCCCTTTGAGAAAACATAGGCCGGCTCCGGTTTGTCTGAATACTAGCCCTTAGAAGAGAGGCTGAGTGCCTTCGGTCTTAACCGCTTGAAGTTCGTTGGGGCTAAGGCCGAGAAGCTGCAGAATGGTCGGGGCGATCTGGGTTGTCTCCACGGGAGCGGTGACATTCAAGCCAGGTGTTGCTCCGGGCCATACCATGAGGATCGGTACATTTCGGTCCTCGAGATGATCTCCGCCGTGCTCGGCGATCTTGGCTTGGTGGGCGGTATACACCACGCCGTATTGAGCAATCCCGATCACATCGGGTACCCGAGGATCACTCTGCTCAACACCGATGAACTGCGCCGCGGCTACCCCGGTATAGATCTGGATAAGACCCGCCGAATAGACTTTTTTGCCATCGACGCTCGCCGCCGATTTATCGTAGTGGGTCAGGAACTGTTTCGCGTACTCGGTAGCAGTGCTGGATCGGTCGTTGAACCACAACAGCATGTTATCGTCATCGACCCCAAACGCCACCAGAGGTTTCGCGCTGGGATTTCCACCCTGGTGAGACTTGTTCCAAGCCGCGTTAAGATCACTGATGATCATGCCGTCATCGATGCGGTTGAGAGCCGCCAGATTCATCGGGGATTGCCCGTGCTTAGCGGAAATGATGATCGCGGTGGTACTGAGCAGTCCCTTGCTGCCGAGTGCGGCAACCATCTGGCCAAGCGAGTTGTCAACGAACGTCAACGCATTGGTTAGAACGACGCCAGGAGTCGCGCCGTCAGCAAGATAACCGCCGGTCGCGTTGCCTGACGGGTCGGTGTTGGTTGGGGAAGTCGGCAGCTTCTCACCGGTAGAAACGGTCTGGAAATTCATTCCGAAAACCGCCGGTGTGCCGGGGTTACCGGAACCGTCGTGATGATGGCCATTGATCCAATTGACGACAGCCTGAACTTTGTAATTGTCGTACTTCTGGGTGAACAGATTGTTGGTCGTCCAATCCGGTTGACTCGGGTCAGTTGGGGCGGCCGGATTGGCACTGCTGTTGATCTCCGGCGTAAAATACTCGTCTACACCTTTGCCAGATGGCCCTGATAGAGCTTGGTAGGCAGGATGTTTATCCGACCAAGCGGTACGTAAACCATGCTGATGCACTACCTCGAATAGGGTATTCACATGCAGATACTGGTTGGGGTAGATCGGGGAGCAGGTCGCGGGATCAACCGGCAAATGTAGCGGGCTGATCAACTTTTTCGGGTCGCTGTACAGATGCAGGATATTCACCCATGGATCAGGGGCGCCAACTTGAACTATGCCCTGGCCCGCGTCGAGCGCACCTAAGTTGATGTCATCCACTTCGGTGTAAGCGGTCTCTCCACCCGGGATTGGCCCGGTGCAGTTCGTTGTCCCGACGGGAAAGACTGCGTGGTTCCAAGTATCATCATAATAGATCCCGGTGGTGGCCGGGTTACCCCCCGTGAACTGGGCGACCATTCCCGGGAACGAGTCAGAGGGATATGGGGTGCTGGCGTTAGAGTAGTTGACACCCTGAGCCATCAGCGACGCCAATGTGGATTTAGGGAAGTTCTGCGCGTACCAAGCGAGATCAGACTGGTGCATCCCGTCGACCGATATCAGGATTACATGTTCGACCTTGTTTGTATTGACGTTGATGTTGTCGCTTCCCGCCATGGCTGGAAGCGCCATCAGGACCCCGGCAGCCGCGCCGCCGAGCATAGCCGAATTCGTAAGGGACATTGTTTTTCGTTTCATCGAGCTTTTCATCTCTAGGGACTCCTCAAGCCTCTGTGTGAGTTCTGAATCCGATCCACCCATCTCCCTGACAATCCGTTGTCAGCCAACCCAGATCGGAAGTAGGCTTCTCGGCGAAGTAAACAGACTGGTCATCGGGAAACAACGCGTTGAATGTGACGAATTGGTCACGGAGGATGTTCGCCGCGCCGGGCAAAACGGAACCTAGGAGGACGTGCCGAATTCTTCCCGGCTTCCGCGAGTAATCAGTAATCAGTGTGCAGTAATCAGTTCTGAAGGGGAACTAATCCATTCGACGCGCCTTAGGCTTCCTCAGGGCATTCGACGCGCTGCTTGGAAGGAAAGTCGCGCTCGGCCGCGTCGGATGGCCTGCCATGAGCAAGCTGAAAGCGCGTCGAATGGCTACCGCGCATGGATTCGAACCATGAATAACGCCTCCAAAGGGCGCATATTTGCCTTCATAAGCTATTGTGTTTCAGCTTGTTATAAAGTTGAGATTTTTTGTTGCTGCATTTGTTGCTGTTCCGCGTTGCCTTTTTCCTTCAACAATGAGTCTTCCTGGTACCTGCAAACGGCTTTGGGAGAAAGCAGTTTCTCCCTCCATCGCAGTCTCTCGTACGTTGTCTCTTAAGCGAAGCTACCTCCGCTTAAAATCACTGCTGTTCCGTGTCTGACTCGCCACGTTCAACCACGGCGCATTACTTCATTCGATTCGCCAATAATCAGGTCTCCGACGACCGCGCTTCGTTCCAGGAATTGCGGCAATTCCTTCCACAGCGTAAGGCCGAGGCTGTTCTTGCTGCATTGAGGATATCCGCCCGTTCTGGCCAGCTCGATAACCCTGAATCGATCTACAGTGTGAAATGTTGCTCGTGTCGGACCCTTTCCAAGCACAGCGAACACGCGGGCCCGTTTCCGTAGCCGAACAAAACGACTCTGGATCACTTTGTCATGGTTCGAATCCATGCGAGGCAGGTTCTTGAGGCCCAAGCACTTACAGCGAAAGCGAATTTATAAAAAATCAGCGCTTGCTCACTTCTTGCCCGTTCCTCCGGTTCAAATTGCCTCCGGCGCGCGAGCGCTCCTTACGCGTTGCTTAGCGGTGTTATGTAATCGCGGGTCTGCGAGGCTGAGCGAGCGTATTCGGCGCTCACTCCTCCTAACGCGCGCGCGCGATCGCGAAGCGCGCACTAACGCCGGGTCCTCAGCCTCGAGACGACCTCCCGGTGGCATTCACTAGGTTACGAAGCTGGATTCAGTAAGGTGCGAGAATTGTTCATGTCACCGACGGACCTCTTCCGGATGTATTGTTTTGAGCCGTAAGATGCTGTCCATCTTGACCTTCCAACAGCAGCATACGCCAAAAGACGTATCGACAAGATCGCCTAATGAACTTAGACTCAGGATCTTAGAAGCTTTACTTCTGAAGTCCTCTTCCCTCCAGTACCCATATTCTGAGGCGCCGCTTGGTCCAGGCCTTCAAAGGCTTAAAGCCAATCCACTTTGACCGATTCAACCTGCGATCAGGCACCACGTTTTGCGCGGGCGAAAAAAACACGAGCTTAATTCCAAGAAGGGAAAGATCCGACTATGCCACTGGAAACACCCGAGAAACACTCCCTAGACGTTTCAAAGTCCGCATTACCCGGCGAGAGCCCGATTTTCGGTACCTGGAAATTGCGGTCATTGCTCTTTGAGGCGACGGCCACTGGCCAGCGTTCCAGCCCGTTTGGCGACCATCCGGTTGGCTACCTCAGTTACTCTGCGGATGGTCGAATGTATGCGATCGGCGTTGTGGAAGATCGTCCGAAACCACGCGACCCGCTTCCAACGGACCAGGAAAAAGTAAAACTCCAAGAGAGCATGTTCGCCTATGCAGGAACGTATACGGCAGACGGTGAGAAGGTAGTCCATCACGTAGATATTTCCTGGAATGAATCCTGGACAGGAACGGACCTCGTTCGGTTTTATAAGCTAGACGGTAATACTCTGACAATTAGGACCGCTCGCGCTGAAAACGCATTCGACGGGGAGGAAGGCGAGTTCGTTCTAGTGTGGAACAAAATGCAGTAGGAAACATCAAAACGAAGCAAGTCTATGGAGCAACGCTCGCACGCCCTGCACGCAATGATTCTAGCTCGCCCTCATCTTCGCGGACCGCAGGGGTCCGCCGGCATTCACGCCTTCGGCGCGGAGTCGCGTTGTAAAATCGGGATCGGTGCAACAGCGCAGCCGAAAAAACTGAAGGGGTTGATCAATTATGGACCCGGATATCGGAATTAGTCGTGTTGCGATTGTGGGGACAGGCCTGATCGGCTCCAGCTGGGCTGCCTGTTTTCTGGCTCATGGTCTGGATGTAATCGCTACCGATCCAGCACCAGGCGCGGAAGACAATGCGCGCCAATACATCGACGCAGCATGGCCCGCACTGGCAAAGATCGGACTGGCGCCGGGAGCGTCTACCTCGCGTTTGGAATTCACTGGTGATCTCAAAGGGGCCGTTGCAAGCGCAGACCTTGTGCAGGAGAACGCTCCCGAACGTGAGCCTATTAAGATCAAATTATTCGCAGAAATGGATTCGATCCTCCCCCCTCCTGCCATACTGGCGTCTAGTACTTCCGGTATCCCTATGAGCCGCATCCAATCCGAGTGCGAGCACCCGGAGCGTTGCGTCACCGGACATCCCTTCAATCCGCCGCACCTGATTCCTCTAGTCGAGGTGGTCGGAGGAGCGAAGACGTCTGCGGAGACCATCGAACGCACAATGCATTTCTACACCGCGATGGGAAAGCGGGCATTGCATATTCGCAAGGAGGTCCCGGGACATGTGGCAAACCGCCTTGCGGCAGCGCTCTACCGGGAAGTAGCCTATCTGATCGACCAGGATGTGGTCAGCGTGGCGGACGTCGATGCCGCAGTGTGCATGGGTCCGGGTCTGCGCTGGGCTCTGATGGGACCGAACCTGATCTACCACCTCGGGGGCGGACCAGGCGGTATTCGTCACTACTTTGAGCAATTCACGGGTCCAATGACGGCGTTCTGGGCCAATCTCGGCTCTCCTGACCTCGGTCCCGAACTGCAGAAAAAGATTGTGGATGGCGTGCTGGAGGAGGTCGATGGCCGCTCGTTCGAGGCGCTATCGCAGGAGCGTGACAACTTGATCATGGGACTGCTGGAATTGCTCTCGCATCGCGCCAAGGCGGAACCGGTAGCAGCGTCCGGACATGCGGCTGATGGCTCGTAGCAGATGTCCTATCTCACCGGTGACAGGGGTTAAGCCTCAATATTTAAAATGCGTGCAGACAACGAGAAGTTATGGCTCTAAAACACGACGACTCAACATTTAGTACTACGACATATGCAACAGCAGTCATAGGAAGCGGTACGATCGGTTCACGGATCACACTCATGCTGGCGAGCGGTGGTGGCGAGGTTCGCCTTTATGATCCGAACGCCAATCAGTTGGAGGTCGCCCGACGCTACGTCGAGGCAGAACTGCCTCGGGTTGTGGCGGGCCGGCCCGGAGCTCTTCCAGGTCGTTTGGTTCTCTCGAAGACCGTCCAAGCCGCCGTTGCTGACACTTGGATGGTTGTGGAAGCGATACCAGAGCGGCTGGATCTCAAGAGAAAGATGTTTGGCGATCTGGATCGACTAGCGCCAGAAGATGCGATCCTTGCCAGCAATTCGTCGTCCTATCCAACCAGCCAGCTCATCGACGCCGTCTCGCGCCCTGGCCGAGTAGTCAACACCCACTACTACGGCGGGCTGCCTGAGGTGAATGTCGTCGAGGTGATGTCCTGTGGAAAGACGACCGACGAGGTGATCGCCCGCTTGTTCGAACGGCTGCCGGCTTACGGATTGCTGCCCTTTCACGTCCTTAAGGAAAGCGTGGGATTTATCTTTAACCGGATATGGGCGGCGATAAAGCGCGAGTCTCTGGCCGTGGTGGCCGAGGGCGTTTCAACGCCTGAGGTCGTCGACCAACTTTTTCAAAGCATCATGGGTTCGCTCGGACCGTTCCGAAGGATGGACAAAGTCGGCCTCGATGTAGTGCTGGACATTGAAGAGCATTACGCAGCCACACGTCCAGGCATTCCCGCTGAACCGCGCCAGTTGCTCAAGCGGTATATCGAGCAAGGCCGTTTGGGGATAAAGAGCGGTAAAGGATTCTATTCCGACTATGAGGAAAAGGCGCCGACCCGATGAAGGGTCTACTGACCGCCGAACACAGTTTTAATCCTAGAAGGCGACCTTATCGCCGCCCTTGAGCGACAAGTCCTCGCGTGCATCAGCCGGTGTCGCGACTTCGAATCCCAGACCCTCAATAATCTGCCGGGCGCGATGAACTTGAGCTGCGTTACTGGTGGCCAGTTCGCCTGGTCCGATCCATAAGCTGTCTTCCAAACCTACGCGTATGTTCCCACCCATCCCAGCGGCCAGGGCGGCGATCGGAAGCTGCTTGCGTCCGGCACCCAAGACAGACCAGCGGTAGTCGCCGCCAAACAGCCGATCGGCGGTGCGCTTCATATGCACCACATCCTCGGGGTGCGTACCGATACCGCCCAGGATGCCAAACACCGACTGAACGAAAAGGGGCGGCTGCACCAAGCCGCGGTCGAGAAAATGCGCCAAGTTATAGAGGTGACCAATGTCGTAGCACTCGAATTCAAAGCGGGTGCCGTTGCCAGCACAGGTTCGCAGTGCGTATTCGACATCCTTAAAGGTATTCCGGAATATCAGATCCCGGCTGCTTTCCAGGTAATCGCGCTCCCATGAGTACTGGAACTCGTTGAAGCGTTCCAGCATTGGAAAGAGCCCAAAATTCATCGAGCCCATGTTGAGCGATGCGAGTTCCGGCATAAACGTGATTGCGGGCTGAATGCGTTCCTCAATTCTCATATAGGGCGCGCCACCGCTGGTCAGGTTTACCACGGCGTCGGTAGCCTGTTTGATTCGTGGGAGGAATGCCGCAAACGCTGCGGGGCTTTGGTCTGGTTTACCAGTCTTCAGATTGCGGGCATGTAGATGAAGGATCGCGGCACCAGCTTTGGCTGCGCCGGTCGACGCCTCCGTAATCTGGTCGGGCGTCACCGGGAGGTAGGGTGACATTGACGGAGTATGGATCGCGCCAGTGATAGCGCACGTAATGATGATTTTTTGGGTTCTAGCCATACCTCTTTGTCTCGAGCTACGATAGAATGCCACGGTACAGCGAATTGCAAGGCAGAGCGCCGGAAGACTCCGTGCGGCTGGAATCGACCACGTCCTCAGGCGTGAACCGCCCTCCGAAACGATACCCGAATCGATCCCGTCCGGATAGGAGAACGCCAAGGCCGAAGCATCGAAGCGTATTTTATCATCTTCGGCGTTTCTCATACCTAGGGAACGTACCAGAGGGGGACAGGCCGGCTGTCTCAGCGACCTGGGCAGGTCAGTCTATCCGAGCGACCTAAAGATGATTGACGTGTCCCTATCTGACGTTCGGTCCTTGGTGGGAAATGGGCCGGTTTTGATTCAGCTGCTCCTTCAATCCCGGCGGTCGAAATGTTTCTTCGCCTCACAAATTCTCCTTTTCCAAGCGGCCTCTTTGTGTTCCCAGTATATGACTTCGGATCATAGGGTTGCAGGTTCGAGCCCTGCCGGGTGCAAGTCCAATAGATCCGCATAGATACAGGATCTACGGGCGATTTCGTTTCTAAGCTAGAGTCCGTAAAACTGATAGGGGTACACTTTTGGGTACACCCATGGAGGGGGCGGTGACAGCCTGTAAAGCCCCAATAAAATCTACTTGACAGAATTCTGGGCAACTCCGCGTTTTTCGCGGTGACGCCAGATGACGCCGTACGACTCCTGGCGACGCCGCACTACTCTGTACGACTCCTGGCGACGCCGTCGTAAGCAAATGCACGCCGGATTTGGCAAAACGACCGTCGCTATACTGTAGGGGTGAAGCACCAAAAAGATTGGTTGAAAGCTGAATCTCAGGACCAGTCCCAAGCGTTTCTTCTTCTCGAAGAAATTTGCTTACGCTGGAAGCGAAACAAACAGTCAACGCTAAACCTCCTGCAAAAACACGGTGTAGCGGTTGTTCGCCTGAGCACTAGGGATCACCTGTACTCCATCGACGACATCCGGCGGATCGAGGAACTCGCTCGTTGTAAGCCGCCGAAGCCGACGCCGGCCAACCTGGAGCAGTTCATCGCCGGTCGCCAGAAAACGAACACTAACCGAAAAGGAGCCCCCGGCAAAGCGAGGACGCCCAGAGAGGTGGGTGCCTAATGAGCGCTGCTTCCAGAAGCGAACGCCGCGCGCAAACGGCACGCAGCGCTCAGAGTCAAATAAACCAGAACCGATGGCACTCGGTCGTGGGCATCTCTATCACGACGGGCGCGATCCGGCAACTCCGAGGACGGCGCCATGCAATTACGTGATGATCACTGGTGGGATCCGGACGAGCCCAAACCGGATATAATCGTTGATACGCCGATTCCCGGTGTGGTCATCGGGTACAGCTTAGCGGATGGCGACATTACGATTGTGTCTAGAATCGCGCGGCAGCTTAGCTCAGGCTGGACTAGCGGCGTACCGAGAGGCGGGTATCTAGCGGTTCGGCAACCGAATCCGCTCGGCCGCTGGCGCAGATCGCGCGAGCTTTCGGCCACTGTTCTCAAGCGAATAGACGGCAATATTGCTCGCCTCGTCTGGGTAGCGGAACCCAAAGCGATCGTGGCCGTTTCGGATCCGAATGACGTGCCGTTACATTACGAACTGGTCCTCATCCGTTTAGCCTCCGACTCGATTGAGCTCGAGCTGCAGAAATGTTTTGTCGATTTCGAGGCGGATTCTTCGCCAGACATCGGTGATTGCGATGAATTTCCCCGTGGCACCCCGTCAGACGCGCAAAAAAAACGTCCGGGCTAAACTGCAGGTGGTGGACAATTAGACTTCGCGAAAATCGGCGTCGTTCTTGTTATTCTTGCCACCGTTGCACTCAAAGCACAGAGTTTGAAGATTGTCGAGGCTAGTCGCGCCTCCCTTGCTGCGCGGGACAATATGGTCGACGTGGAGTGGCCTATCTTTTGCGGTCGCTCCGCAAAGCAAGCAGCGCCCGTCGCGTTTTAAGACTTGGTACCCTGTTCATGCTGCCGATGCGGAGCATGGTGTTATCGAAGTCGAAACCGTGAAACGTCTTCTCGTGAAAATGCCGGCGGTTCTTGTCGTCTCGCAAAATTTCCGGGTGGTGCTCGCGTAGATGCTCTCCAGCCGCGATCAAAACCCCGGCCGTGCCGCAAGCAGGGTCACAAATGATGTCGCTTGGCTGCGGATCGGTCATCTCCACCATCAGGCGTATGATGTGGCGGGGCGTGCGGAATTGACCGTTTTGCCCCGCGGTAGCGATCTTGCCGAGCATGTATTCGTAGAGGTCGCCCTTAGTATCGCGGTCCTCCATCGGCACTTTAGAAATGAGATCGACGACCTTGGCGAGGAGCTGGGGAGTAGGGATGGTAAAGCGGGCATCCCTCATATGCCGGGCGTAGGTAGACCCGTCGCCGCCGAGGGTCCTGAGCCACGGAAATACATGCTCGGATACGGTCTCGAACATGGCCCGCGCCTCGGCATCCTTGAAGCGGGACCAGCGCATCTCGTCATAGGGCTTGCCCCTGGCATCAGCACCTTCGGGGAAGACGCGTCGCTCCATCGGCTTCTTTAGGCGCGTGGCTTTCAGCTCTTCGACGGTGTGCAGATCATCAAGGCGGCGCAGAAACAGCAGATACGTGATTTGTTCGATGACTTCGAGCGGGTTCGAAATCCCACCAGTCCAGAAGGAATTCCAGATGGTATCGACCTGGTTACGGATGTCGCCAGTTAGCATAGTTCCCCCTTGCTTGTGTCAAATGGCTTGCGTTTCACACGCAGCTTGTAATTTCGGCGCAACCTAAAGATCAAACCTTTATAGTTTTCATATGGCACCGGTGCAAAACTCAAAACGAACAGATACGAAGGAAAAGCGCCCCATTTTTGACCATCGGTGCTTTTCGTTCAGAAACTTCCGCACTGGGACTGCGGTGCGGCGCGCTGGTCACGGCAGATCGAAATAATCCGAGTCGACGCGCTTAACCTCGTAAACGCTCTCAGTCGTCACTCCTACGCCGTGGTCGATCATCAGGTTCGTCAGGGCCAGTCCGTCGATCAAAACCACCTTGATTGCGAGCGCGGACGCGTAGCCTAGCGATTCCTTTGTGAAGGATGAGGCGTAATAAAGATGCCCTTGGTTGCATGCTGACCAGCAAGCGCCCCCGCGAACTTTTGCACCTCCGGTCGCCCGATGATTTGCCCCCAACGCTTCGCCTGAACGTAGATTACGCCCAGCCCCAGCCGATCTTCCTTTATTATGCCGTCGATCCCCTCATCGCCGGTTTTGCCGATCGCCCTCCCAGCGTCGGCTCTGCTGCCGCCGTAGCCCATCTTAACGAGAAGGTCGATAACGATTTGCTCGAATTGCTTCGGATCGACTTTCTGAAGCGTCTCCAGAAGTTCGTTGGCAAGCGCAGACCGAATTTGACTGTAGGCATCCTCCAGGACCTCAAAAGGTGTGCTAGATGGCGAAAGAAGCGCCGCTGGCGCCATCGGCTCGCGTTCTGAGTCTGCACCGGCACCACCTTCTTTGAATGCGACAAATTCCGGGAACCGCTGGAGAAACTTGGTGTCGATGCGGTCGAGCCCTTGCGAAAGAATGTCGCGGCCGCGCTCCGTAACCTGGAGAAATCCGCGCTTCGGGGAGTCCAGCAAGCCAGCCTTTTTCAAATAGGTCCGCGCCCATCCAACCCGATTTGCGAAGACCTTTTGCGTACCGCTGGGCAATAGTTTGGAAAGTTCCTCATCTGTCAGCTCGAATTCGGACCCCAACTCGTCAACCAGCTCAGAGGACTTGTGTTCCTTGCCGTCCGCCAACTTTTTGAGGAGCGGCAGCATACAAGCCTGGTAATCGGGAATCGTCACTCGCCGTATTGAAATCCTGTGAACTCTTTTTGGCGATTATTTTCGGTTCCGACCGAAGAGGACGCCCTGGCTCGTAAAACGCAACGGGAGGCGTAGAATCCCAAGCAATATGCCATCTGTAACCATTAATTTATCGGATTCGGAGTACGGCGATCTGCAGGCAGTTTCCGAAGAACGCCAGGATGATTCGCCCGAGGCGACCGCACGCAATGTACTCATCGAGGGGGTTCGCCGCGAGCTGGAGTCTTCGCCGCCTTCCGCGCGTCAGCGCGCCTTTCAGAGGGGCGTTGCGAGCGTTCGAAACCGAGCGGTTTTTAGCGATGCAGTCGAGCGTGCCTTGAAGGTCTTGAACCAGAATTCCTATCCGCCTAATTTGCGGCCTCGCGTTTAAACGGGTTTTACCGTGTCGAGACCCCGGGTCAGCTATCGTCTATCGTCTATCGTCTAACCCGCTTAAAACGATTCCTAGACCGGTTTGCGCTCGTTCTTACGGCGCGAGCTAGCGCCATTTCCCGTGAAAGAGATGCTCGGGAAACTTGACCCGCGCTTCAAGCTCAGCCGCCGTATAGATGCGCTCCGTTTCCAGCGGGTGTCCGAGATAGCACCGCAGTGCTCGCGCCATAAACTTGCCAGGCCTTAGCCCTTCCTTTCTGCAACATTCTTGAACCTGACACACGAGTGCGCTCGACAGTCGCCAACCGAGTTGAACCGTTCGTTGTCCGTCCTCTTGGGTGTGACGATCAGGTAACGATGATTCGGCGGGAATCATAACTCGGCGCGCTCGTTCTTTTTTACGCCTCTGGCGTGAGAAGGTCAACGCCCGGGTCAGGAACAGCGGACCGGCCCAGAAAACGCGAGTAGCGCCCGCCTACGCGCAGCGCTGGCCATCTATGGGGACCGGCCCTCGACGCAGCCGCCTCACTGTGCTTAAAGTTTTCACCCAAAGGCGCACCATTGGTCCTAACGAACTTCGAACAAGATATTGTTTAAAAAAACCTCTATGACCAAAATAAAGACAATACTGCTTGTCGCAACTTGTGCGCTAGTTAGCGCATGCAACCAGGTTGGACGTTATCAATTGTTCCCCCTCAACGCAGATAGAAGTACGACTATGAAATTTGATACATCGACTGGACAGGTTTCGTCTTGGGATCCGTCCACGAAAACATGGGTTGAATGGCCGATGAACCAATCCGAGTTGAAGTGAGTTAAAAAGAACACAGGCCATCCAAATCCAAGATCTGCTACGGTCTACCAGCTTTGGTCATGATCAGGCAGCGACTTCTATCGAAAGTGATCGGGCGTAAACTCCTTGAACGATTGGTAGGCGCAGGCTGGCTGGTGCCCATCCGCGTCGGCAGCGCGATCTTTTATGACCGGTGCTCCATTCATCGCGCACTCCGGCGGCTCGGACGCCAAGGCTATCTACTAAACGGTCATGTCCGAAACGGCTTCCATTCCGAGACGACAAAAGTGCGCAAACCCCCGCTCGAAGACCTTTTCGCAAACCTCTCGCTGGACGATCTTTAGGACGCGCTAACTCCGTGTGCACTTTTGCGGACCGGACCTCCACCCCGCGCTTGTACGTTTCTGGAGAAAAGCTGGGGCTCCGCGCGCCCGCTGTTGGTGCTCTGGCGTGGGAGGACCCGAGAGGCCTGCCAAATTTTTTGGAAAGGGCGCGTTGGTAGTCTTGGACTGGCCCGGCGGTGAAACTCGAAATTTATCCAGAGAGCGAAGAAGAAGCTTTTGCCGTCGCCTGCGGTGCCTGCGGCATGGGTTTCTGACCCAAAAACGTCGTTATCGACTAACGCCCCCAAAAGGTGCCATGTAAACGGGGCTGGCCCCGGAGAGCGCATCCTTGACCTGCGCACTCGGTCTGCCGTAGACAACGAAGCGTACGAGCTTCACCGTTTCACCGAATCGAGCGGCAAAGTTCGCATTGAAACGCACCATGTGGGTCATCGCGGCGACGGAGTCCCGGAAGCGTTCATAGACGTGGCAGACCTGTCGATCATCGCTAATGGCCCACTCATAGTTTAGTGTACCTGGCTCGTTATGTTGAGTCGCTTCAATTATCTCCGCCGCTAGTGTCTTGAAATCCTCAAACCGACCGGGAATGACAGCAAACTCAACTGCTAAAATTACATTCTCGTTCATAATCTAGGTGTTGCTTCTGGAAATATAAACCATGACACGTCCGTGATTTGAAACACCAAAGAAAAACTGAAAAAGTTCCTTTTCAGAGCCCTAGGCTCCACCAATCACTAATCACTAATCACTCACCAGTGCCTCTATGGTGAAATCGTACGCGCCACGCATTAGTATCCACAATGAATCTGCAAGGAAAGAGTGCAATTGGTCACGGGATCTTCTCGTGGGATCGGGGCAGCTATAGCTCGGCGGCTCGCTGCGGCCGGAGCAACAGTTCTGGTGCATGGAAGCCGAAACGCCGCGGCGGCGGAACAAGTCGTAAAGAGCATCACCCAGTCCGGTGGAGAAGCCGAATACTTCCTCGCCGATCTCGCCAGCCCGGCGGAGATCATTTCTCTCTTTGATCGTTTGGGCAGTCGCGCCGAACAACTCGATATCCTGGTTAACAACGCGGGCATTTACGCTGGTGGTTCGTTGGAGTCCTTGGAGGAAGCCAAAATCCGGCAGGCACTAAATGTGAATGTCCTCGGCCCAATCATCTTGAGCCAGGAATTCGTGCGGCGTTCAAAGACCACGGCGGGTCGAATTATCAATATCTCGTCATTGGCGGCGCGGGCCCCGGGCCTTAATGCCTCCGCTTACAGTGCGACGAAAGCCGCAGTCGACGCGCTGACCCGCTGCTGGAGCTTCGAACTCGGGCACCGCGGGTTTACCGTGAACTCGGTCGCACCCGGGCTAGTGAAAACCGAGATGAGCGAGGCCGGTATCGAGAATCACGAGCGCGTCTTGTCCGGAGTAGCCCTGAAACGAATCGGACTACCGGACGATATCGCCGGTGTCGTCGCCTTCTTGGCGTCCGACGATGCCCGCTGGATCATAGGACAAGTAATCGCTGCCGATGGCGGCCAGATTGCGACCGTCACGATTTTGGGCCAGATCTGATCTGTTGATTAAATAAAACCAGCGAACCGCATATTTCGCAGAAGAGAATGATCCGCCGATTACATAGATTCCGCAGATTAAAAGAGAAGAGGGCGACCAAACGAAAGATTGTCACGCCGGCGTGACACTTGAAACGCCTGACAAATTACCCGCAGAATTTCGACAAGTGCCATACGCCGGACCGGTCCAGTCCTCGCTTTCGACCAAGTTCTGTGCAAGGGGCGGCTAACTTTGGTTAGCTTTCCTAACATCCAAATTATATTAGCATTAACAAGTTAGCTCTTTCGTATCGCGTTTGCTTTCGTCATGTTTGGGACGAGAGCAAGCGTGTTCACTCTTTCGTGTCGCGATCGCTTGAATCAGGTTTCGTATTCAAGCGATTTTTCGCCTGTTCACTGTAATAGCTTCCCGAATTAGGGAAGCTGTCTTGCGATCGCCGCCCCCCTTAACTTGACCGGCTAATTTGGCCTTAAGCCTCGATAGTTGAGTGAAGTCCAGCTTGCTTTGCAGAAAGGCATCAGTTGGCGCACGTCGGATCACGCCGAGCAAGGACTCCGGGCAGCGCTGTGCGAAACGACTCATTGCCTTCAGTGCTGCCGCCATTTGGACGACAACCGCGCCAGCTGAAGACCTCACTGCCAAGACAAAGGGTCTGTTGAAGGAGGAGTGGCAGAAGGTTAAGGAGGAATCGCGTATCGGCGATTTATCCCTAAAAGGAGGTACATTGGCTGAATGACGGACGGCGGCCGTCCACTCGCGTCGAGTTCAAGTGGTTTACTTGATCTTGTCGCAGTCGTGGTCTCGACGACACTGAACTCCGGTGTAACATCTGCTTCTTCAGACCTAAAATAGTGCCGCCATCGATTTCAGAAACTGCGATAGGTGATCTAAAAAGCTGGATCTGCAGACGCATTTGCCACAACAGAGAGCGCAACAGGCAAGAGCGAACAGTAGTAGCGATTCGCTTCATTAACAAAAGGAGTAAGGCAGAAGGGTCAGTATTGAACCGAGTAATAGAACTGTGTTCTGAGCGTCGATCATTGAGCTGAGTATTTAATCGATTTGTGATTTACGAACGCCCGTCGCTACGAAGCTTTACTCCACCCTATCACACGCCGACGGAACTCAATGGAAAAGCGCGGACGTGTTCCGATCTACGTTCCTATAAAGGATCGCACATCGATGTAAATCGTTGAAAATCAATATGGCGGAGGGAGTGGGATTCGAACCCACGGTTGCTAGCCAAAGGACCAATTCGCCACAGATCTATTGTGCGGGCAAGGAGTCGTCTCGCGCAGCGCCGCTCGCAGTCCTTGCTCTGCGTGATCTGACGTGCGCCAACTGATCCGTTCTGCAAAGCAAGCTGGACTTCACTCAACTATCGAGGCGTAGAGTTAAACTCTGTTCCCGCCACGAAGAAGCAGAGCGCCATCCGGAAAGAAGCGATGGAATGCGCTTTAACCCGATTAAGCGCAACGGCTTAAGAGGAACAGAAAAACAAGTCAAAAAAAGGAAAAACTCCGGGTGTTCGGGCGTAATATTCTTGGCCGACACCCTCGGCACACGGACCAAATTCATTTTGGCCCGCGTTTAAACCTGTTTAAAACCCTGATTCCACCAGTCAAAATCGGGTCGTGCGATCAGAATTGCAGATGAAGAGTTTTTAGACTATTTGAACGCCTGTGCACGACTTAGGACACAAAGGGTTAAAGTAGAACTTTTGGTAGTACCTTCGCCCCTATGAAGATTTCATTAGTCATAAGTAGTTCATAATCAGACGTCCCCGTAGTTCAACGGATAGAACGGAGGTTTCGATCTGCACCAGTGCGTGCGAACGGAATCAAGTGGAAGAGCCGGCACGTAATCCAATCTACGTTCCTATGCCGCTTCGCAATCCGATCGTGGCTATCGGATACGCGTCATTGCCGGTGACCAGATCTGGGCGCTCCGCAATCTCCGTCCGGCCGGTCAGCCAGCTAACCTAGTGTTCTACGCTAAGTACAGGTCGAGCCACGCCCGCAGCCGCGGCTCCGAACTCTCCCCCCGGCCTTAAAGCTTTCCCGAGCGAGCTCTCGCTAACAGTCAGGCCGGTTATCCTTCCATGCCGTCTTGGACTCGGCGCGGTCGAACTCTCAGCGGCTCACGACCTATTTCTCCGCCCGCCAGCATCTTTTCTTTCTTAAAAGCGAGGACACCTCAATTTATCCAAGACAGATGGGTAATCAGTGGGGGCGCTAATTTGTCGCTTCTGATTCTGGTGTCTGTTAACTATTGACCTGTCCCCAATCCGGTTCCTCAGTAATCAGTATGTCAGTAATCGGTACGTAGTCCGTACTCGATCTAAATCGCTCGCTGACAACCAGTGACTGATTACTGACTGACTGAATACTGATTGCTGCTTCCGCGCCTCCTCCCTCGACGACTAGTGTCCACAAATTAGCCGCACCCGGCCTGCACTTAAAACGAACCGGCCAAGGCAACTGGCGTAGAAAGCGATGAGGGTAATGGCAGCACGACTTGGCCGCGTAACGAGATAAAGCGCGTCAGATCAAAGACCTGATCATGAAGCCTAAGCAACGTGCTTCTGTGGCCCACACTGATCACCGTGGGTTGCCACGACCCGGAACGGAGCAGGCTATACAGGCGTGCCTCCCAGGGTTCGTCTAAACCCGAGGTTGCTTCGTCAAGGAAAAGGAGCGCCGGTGCAGCCAGCAGAACTCGAGCAAAACCCAATCGCTGTTGCTCTCCCAGAGATAGTCGTTGACCCCAGTTATCTACAACATCCAATTCCTCAACTAGCCCATCCAGTCCGACCTCTCGAAGTACACTTTTGAGCCGGTCAACCGGAAAGCCATTTCTCGCCATGGGCGGATACAACAACGCGTTGGCCAGCGTTCCAAGCGGCAAATAAGGGCGCTGCGGCACAAATAGTGAGTGGCGCTCACTCACGCTAATTTCACCGCGACCAAAAGGCCAGACTCCAGCCATCGCTCGCAGCAAGGTACTTTTGCCTATTCCGCTCGGCCCGGTAATTAGCACCGCTTCTCCACGAACCGGTGCGAATCTAATCCCGCGCAACAACGGAGTACCATCTGGTAACTCGAGATCCAGGTTATCAATACTAACTGCATGGCCGCGCCGTCGAATAACGATCTGGCGCTGGGCAGAAGCCGGCGCCTGCAATTCAAAGAGTTGCTCCTGGAACCTAGTGAGCCGATCGGTTGCCGCTTGCCACGCCGCAATGTCGGGATAGCGATTGATGATAAAGGAAAGCGAATTGTAAACGTAGGAGAAAGCGCTGGCTACTTGCATCAAGCCGCCCCATCCGATCTGCTTCGCGAAATAGCGGGGCAAAATCACCAGCAATGGAAACACAAGCGCTACCTGGGCATAACCTTGGGTTAACCAATTCAGGCGCATCTGCCGCTCCATAATCATTCGGAAGTTTTTGCAGATGTTTTGCAATCTCTCTTGGAAAATGCCTAGCTCAACCGGCTCGCCACCGTAGGACGCGACACTCTCCGCGTTCTCGCGAAACCGGGCCAAGCTGAACCGAAAATCGCCCTCCAGACGCTGCCCGGCGAGATTCAATTGCACAAGCGGCCGGCCAACTTTGACGGTAAGCCATGTACCGGCGCCAGCATAAAATAAAGCCACCCAGACGAGGTAACCGGGGATGTGAACTGCCCCCAATTTCCCTAGTGAAATATCGGCTGGTCCAGAGAGACCCCACAGAATAAAAAGAAAAGAACCGAGTGTGACCAGCGAAGTTAGTAGGCCCAGGGACAGGGTCAAAACGTAGTTCGTAAATTGATTGATGTCCTCAGCGATCCGTTGATCCGGATTATCGACTTCGTCTGTCAGTTGCAACTGATAGTAGGCGCGGTTCGAAAGCCAGGCGTTAATGTATCTTTGAGTCAGCCACCGCCTCCAGCGCAGCTGCAACAACTGTTGAAAGTACACTGCGAACACCGATAGGGCGATGCCAAGACTCCCTAGAATGAAAAAGATACCGAGCTGACGAAGGATTTGCTCAACGTCGAATGTCTGCAGAGCATTGTAAAAACTTCGGTTCCACGCGTTGATGCCGACGCTAGTGCAAACCGTGCCCAGGTTAATTGCAACCACGGCCAGAAGAAGACCCCAAGCCGACCATTTTTCTTCAGATGTCCAATAGGTCCTAGCGATAGACCACGCGTCGCGCCCAAAGGCTCGCCTGGTCGTGGCCATTCTCATGTCTTTAAGTGTTAAACAGATTGTGTGCCAAAGTTTTTATCCATTACTTTTGCCTGTCTCTTAGAGGCTTATGCATGGATAACCTCATTAGATGGACGGTCTGAGATTTCGGATTTACGTGATTTTCCGTTCCGCCGAGCGGCCGAATGGGCGCGAATTACGCCCGAAAAGAAAAATCCAAACCGCAGATTGACGCAGATATGTTCCGCTCGCGTCTATCCGGCGCCTGACCGTTCCGAAGGCGGGATTGTGATTTTCCAAATCCGGGAATTAGGTAACAGGTCCGGCATGGTAATCCTAGTGCAATCGATCGTCTCTTATTTAGTATTCGCCGGCCTGCCTGACGTAGCCTCCCGGCTTGCCCGACGTAGCCTCTCGGAGTCTAAACGACGGGCGAAGTCGGAAGTCTAAGACGACCGGACGAAGTCTGGCCGCTTCAGACCCATTTTTTCTATCCGGGAAATCAACGTAGAGGGGTTAACGCCTAACAGCTCTGCGGCTCCACCGGCGCCTTTGATTTTCCAGCTAGTCTTCTGGAGCACAGCAAAAATGTTTTCGCGCTCGCGGCGTCGGATCTCTGACTCGGTCAAATATTTCGGTTCGGGCTCATTGACATCCACTCGCTTACACAAAGTCGGATCGGATCCATTCCCAACAAGATCGAATTCCAGAGCGCTACCTCGCGCGAAAATGACGGCGCGCTCGATGACGTTACGCAATTCACGGATATTGCCTGGCCAGTCGTAATCCTGGAGCGTTTCAATGCCCGCTCGGGTTAGTTTGGGTTTTGGGCATCCGAGTTCTTTCGCCACCAAATTCACGAAAAAGCCAGTCAGAAGTGGAATGTCTCCCCTACGTTCCCTTAGGGGCGCAATTTTCAACGGGAAGACGTTTAGACGATAGTACAGGTCTCCGCGAAAACGGCCCGCAGCTACCTCTTTCTCCAAATCCCTGTTGGTGGCTGCAACGATTCGCACATCTGCGCTTCGCGTCTTCTCCTCGCCTACCCGTTCGTAGCATTTCTCCTGCAGAACGCGGAGAAGCTTACTCTGCAGGTCCAGAGGAATTTCGCCAATCTCGTCCAGGAACAGAGTTCCGCCGGCCGCGGCTTCAAAGCGGCCAACCCGGTCTCTGACCGCGCTCGTGAATGCCCCCTTCGCATGGCCGAAGAATTCGCTCTCATACAATTCCTTAGGTATGCAAGCGCAGTTAACGCGGACCAGCGGCCGATCTTTGCGCCTGCTGCGCCGGTGCAGTTCCCTGGCAATCAGCTCTTTTCCGGTGCCAGTCTCGCCCATAATCAGAACAGTGGCATCCGTTGGGGCCACCATCTCAATTTGCCTAGTGATTTGCAGCCAGGATCCACTTTGACCGATGATTTCGCCAAACGCCACAGCCGCCTTTTCGCTGCCGTTGAGTTGTGCAGAGATCACGATCTCCGGCTGATTCGCTATGGCTCTCGGCGCACCGTTAGTTCTGATACGTTCTTCGAAACGCTCGTGGGCCATTCTACCGGGAGAACACTCGTTTTTCTTGTTACGCGCGATCGCGCTCCGAATGGTCTCCAACAGATGCTCGTTATCAAAAGGCTTCGTCAAAAACTCCAATGCTCCTGCCTTGACCGCCTGTACCGACATAGGAATGTCGCCATGACCGGTGATAAAGATAATCGGGATCTGAATGTCTTTCGACGCCAGCTCTTGTTGCAGATCAAGACCGCTGATTCCCGGGAGTTGTACATCGAGTACCAGGCAGCCGAGAGCTTCTGTAGAGACCTTGCTCAAAAACTCTTGTGCCGAGGAATATGTTTGTACGTTCAGCCCCGCGGAACGAAGCAGACTACTCAAGCTTTCCCGCGTCGAGAATTCGTCGTCAACTACACAGACGAGTTGGTTATTTTCATTCGATAGATAGTTCGCTTTCACAGTCACTCCTTTGCCGTACGAATCAAAGGCCCGAAGCAGGCGCGATTCTATTGGACTTTGGTCCAAGCGTGCTACGACGTACGGCCGAAGATTCCCAATTTCTCAGCCGCTCGGACAAGGTCCGCGAAAGACCTTGCTCCTATCTTTTGCATAACGTGACCGCGATGAACCTTGATCGTTTTTTCGGTTGTGCCCAGCTCAATCGCGACCTGCTTGTTGAGCATACCCGTTACGACAAGAGACATCACTTCACGCTCGCGTGCGGTAAGGGAGTGATACCGCCTTCGCAGGTCTTCAAGCTTGGCCCGTTGAAGGCGGGCTGCGCGATCGAAGTTGATTGCCCGGTGTATAGCGTCCAGGAGATCCTGTTCGCGAAATGGCTTGGTCAGAAACTCGCTCGCACCCGCCTTCATTGCCTGGACGGTCATCGGAATGTCCCCGTGGCCAGTGATGAAGATGATGGGGATTTGAACCCCTGTCTTTGCCAACTCTCGCTGCAAGTCCAGACCGCTTAGATGCGGTAAACGGACGTCAAGCACCAGACAGGATGGTACGTCTGGACGCCGACTGCGCAAAAATTCCTCTGCCGAACTGAACGCCTGAACGCTCAAACCCGTCGAGCCAATCAGCATCTCCGTGGACCGACGAAACGGCGGATCATCTTCAATGATAAACACGATTGTTTCAGCCATTGTCATCGTGCGCTTCACGTCTGTGCCGGCAACATGAACTGGAAGGTTGCCCCAAGTTCAGCGTTCGGTTCCGCCCATAGTCGTCCACCGTGCGCTCCCACGATTGATCGACAGATGGCCAAACCCATGCCCATGCCTTCGGCTTTTGTTGTGTAAAAGGCTTGGAAAAGTTTCTGCAGGTCCTCCGCCTTCAGGCCGATCCCTGAGTCGGTCACGGTGACGAGAACAAACTCTTTGCCCTCCGAGATATGCGACTCCGCCTCGACAGATAGCTGTCGCCGGTCTTCTGGAACTTGGTGCATCGCCTCAACGCTGTTCATCACCAAATTCAATAAAACCTGCTGTAGCTGGATACGGTCCCCCAGGACCGGGGGCAGATCTCCGGGTAAAGCGGTTTTGAGTACGATTCGGCGTCGAGTTAACTCATTTCGAATTAATGGCAAGATCTCAGCGACCAGATCCTCGACCTTCAAAACCGCCACTTCCGGAAGGGCTTTCTTCGAAAGCGCTCGAATCCGTGCAATGATGGTACTGGCTCGATTGGCATTATTTACTATCTCCGACAAAACGGACGCCATCTCGGCTAAGTCAGCAGAGCCAGTTCTGAGAAGCCTGAGGCAGGCATTCCCATAGTTAACGATCGTTCCGAGTGGCTGATTAATTTCATGGGCTATCGAGCTGGTTATCTCGCCCATCGTCATGACACGCGTTATATGGGCTAGCTCAGCTTCTGTGGAGCGGAGGTCTTCTTGCGCTTGCTTTAGCTCCGTAATGTCCGTGGCAATGCCGCAAATAGCATACGGCTCGTTGGCTTGATCGCGCAGCAGAAACTTAACGACGACATAGTGACGGGCGCTTCCCTTCGATGGCACAACTTCTTCAAATTGGGTAGGTCCACCGATTTCGATGACTTGCCGATCGTTTGCTCGCAATGTTTCAGCCACGTCATGCGGATGAAAGTCAAAATCGGTTCTACCTTGGACTTGCTCGCGTCCAATCCCAAAAAGGCGCTCATATTCACGGTTGATCAGAAGGTACCGCAGTTCCAGGTCCTTAATGAAAATGACGGCCGTCGTGTTGTCGACAATTGCCTGCAAACGCTGCTCGCTCGTGCGAAGCGCCTCCTCCGATCGCTTGCGGTCCGTAACATCGCGCACAATGCCGGTGAAGAAATGCCGGCCATTATGGATAGCCTCGCCAAACGAGACCTCGATCGGGAATTCTCGACCGCTCTTGTGTAGGCCGATGAGTTCGACAGCTCGCCAACCGACGTGTCGCTGGCCTGTGCTCAGGTACCTCCTCACAGAGGTTAGATGAATCTGCCGGAGACGCTCGGGCATGAGAGACGTAAGGGTGTTCCCCAACATTTCGTTCGGCTCGTAACCAAATAATAGCCCCGCCGCGGGATTTGCGTACCGAATCGTGCTCTGATCGTCGATCGAAAAGATGCCGTCCGTCGCCGTTTCTGCCAAAATCTCGAAGCGGCTTTCATTCTCAGACACAGCCTCTTCCTCGCGCTTACTCTCTTTAGCAACGGTCTCTAGCTCACCGAGAACACTGGACAACAGCCGCACGGCCTGCCGTACCTGGCTCTCTGTGCCAGCGGGACCGTTGCTCGGCTCCGGCAGTTCCGTCAACCGCTGCCGCGCCGCCACGATCCGCTCCATTAGGGCGATCACCTTCATCCGGTCCTCCTCAGCCTCAATAAAATATGTGACGAGCGACTGTGGTCCACATCATTTTCTCGCCTCTTGCGATCCGCCAAGAATTCCCGATGTCTCAAGTCACCCCAGGAAGTGCACTTCTTCGACGCCGCATCATCGTTGTGACCATCATCGGCATACCGTATTATTAGCAGGACCCTATTCCTCGAGGCTTAGCCGACTAGGACCAAAGTCCAATAGAATTGGACTACCACGGGGTTACTGTACGCGATTGAGAGACATACGATCGAAGAATCAAAGTGCCTACTAATACCGTCAAACCATCCACTGCCCCTCTTGTTTGCATCGTGGACGACGACGCCCCGATGGGAGACTCGACCCGATTCCTTGTTCGCTCCTTTGGCTTCAGGGCTGAGGCCTTTTTGTCTGCTCAGGAGTTTTTGGACTCGGGCCTTGTTGCGGAGACCAGCTGTCTAATCTTAATCCTCGATCTTCGGATGCCGGGAATGGATGGCTTGGAATTGCAGCGAAATCTGGCGAGCGCTAACCGTCGTGTTCCAATCATTTTTATTTCCGCCCGCGCGAACGAGGAGGAGCAGGTACAGGCTATCGCCGAAGGCGCGGTGGATTTTCTGCTCAAGCCTTTCAGCGAAGATGCATTGTTGAACGCCATCCAAGCGGCGCTGAATCGATAAAAATTCGGAAAGCAGCGAAAGCGCAACCGGTCACGCGTATCGAAGCCCTTCAGCTCGACAATATCCCGGAACTTGGTTAAATTCCAACAAAGGTACCAAAAGTCTTCGCCGGGTCGGTAGCGAGTTCGCCGATAACCAGGGGGGCAGAGAAACCTGCGAGTTGTACCCAATTGGGAATTATTTGGCATAGAGTTCTGCTCGATATTTGGCATAGGAGAGCGCCAAAAAGTCGGGGGTCCGGTATTGGCGACCATCGGGCGTACGGCGCGTAGAACAACTCGCGGGATCAATCGCTTGAAGGGCTTGGTCGCAGACTTACTTCAGCCATGCGATGCTCCGACCCCCGAGTTTTTGGCGCTCTCCAATCTTCGAGATCCCGACTGTTGCAAAAAGGCCAACTTGGCTTCCGCTTTCTTCGAACCAAACAATGTTGCATTTGGCTCGTCACTTCGACACAAGAACCACGACGCTGCGGGCAGTCACCAAGTAGCAATTTCCGGAAATTGCAACCTCTGCGCCCGGGTCCGCAATGTCACTCGGCGCCAGGAGCGCAGTATCGAGCGCGCGATACCAACCTCTTCCGGAAACCGTTGGCAACTCAAAATCTAACGGTTCCCAGTACATATTCATCATGACATGAATGTCCGAATCTTGCTCGAAGCCGGCGAGGGTAAACCCAAGTGCTCGAGAATTTGGATCATGCCAACCAGGACTGGAAAGGCGACAGCCATGCCACACGATATCGATCAGCCCGCGGTCGTTTGGCTTACCCTGCTCACCCTGTAAGAACTCCCTCCTGCGAAGCGCTCGATTACGTTTGCGAAAATCAATCATGCGCTGGCAGAACCGAAACATCTCACGGTTTTTCTCCGCGAGGCTCCAATCAAACCAGCTGATTTCGTTGTCCTGGCAATACGGGTTATTGTTGCCACGCTGGGTACGTCGCACCTCGTCGCCTCCGCAGATCATCGGAACGCCCTGCGACACCATCATGATGGCGATGAAGTTTTTGATCTGTCTCCGGCGCAGATTCTCGACCTCCTGATCATGCGTCGGACCTTCGATGCCGCAGTTCCAGCTCAAGTTGTTATCCGAACCATCCCGATTAGCTTCGCCGTTCGCTTCGTTGTGCTTACTGTCGTAGGAAACGAGGTCGTTGAGGGTAAAGCCGTCATGGCAGGTAACGAAGTTGATGCTGTTGATCGGCAGATGGCCGCTGCATTGATAGATGTCGGCGCTCCCGGCGATGCGCGATGCTGCCGCGCCCACAAGTCCGGGATCGCCTTTCACAAAGCGCCGAATATCATCGCGGTACCGCCCGTTCCATTCGGCCCAGCGATAACCCGGAAAGTAACCGACCTGGTATGCGCCCGCAGCATCCCAGGCTTCAGCGATTATCTTGGTGTCCGCCAGCACGTCGGACAACTCGATAGCCCAGACTACGGGCGGATACGGGATCAGCTCACCAGACTGGCCTCGTGCAAGGATGGATCCTTCATCGAAGCGGAACCCATCAACATGCATATCACGGACCCAGAATTCCAGGCATTCGACGATCAGCTTTTCGGCGATCGGGTGATTACAGTTAACTGTGTTACCGCAGCCGGAGTAATCCATATAGCATTGTTTGTCCGAGGGCGCCAGATGGTAGTAAATCCTATTGTCCAGGCTTTTGAAATTGATGGTGGGTCCATCCTGATTTCCCTCGCTGGTGTGATTAAACACCACATCCAGAATCACCTCGATCCCGGCTCTGTGGAACGCCTTAACCATGTCTCTGAAGTCACGAAGGTGACTGCCCTCTTGATACGAAACACAGTAAGCGCACTTAGGAGCAAAGAAGCTGTGTGTGCTATAGCCCCAAAAGTTCCTCAGGGGTTTTCCATCCGCCGGGCTGATGCGCATCACTTCCTTGTCGTCGAAGTCCATTACCGGCATGAGTTCTACGGCGGTTATGCCCAGCCCTTTCAGGTAAGGAATCTTTTCGATGAGGCCGGAAAAGGTTCCTGGATGGGTCACTCCACTTGTGGGCGACTTCGTATAGCTTCCGACATGCAGCTCGTAAATGACGGTATCGCGCATCGGGCGATGGATTGGCATATCGCCTTCCCAATCGTAAGATGCCGCATCTATCACGATGCTGCGCATGGAAGTTTTCACGTTGTCATCCGGCCCGCAAGCAGCAACGCGGTCCCAAAGGGCATTCGTGTTTCCTTTGGCGTAGGGGTCGATGAGCACCTTGTTTTTGTTGAACCGGTGGCCCAATGCCAATGAACTTTGACCATCCTGACTTTGGCTGTCCTCTCTTGGACCATCCACTCGGTAAGCGTAGTGCGCGCCGGGTCGCAGGCCGCTCACATAGATGTGCCAGAAGAAGAACGTCGTGTTCACGGCCGGATCTAGCGGGATTACCTGGGTGGGCTCTAAATCGTTGGGCTTATCAAAAAGCAACAGTTCTACTCCCTTGGCGTCATAGGAGAAGATTGAGAAATTGACGCCTTCTGCGTCCGGGGTGGCACCCAGGGGATGACGCGAGCTCTTTTTGGTCGTAGCCTTTTGGTCAGCCATATCTCTTTTCTCTCTACTTCAAGCCGAGATCCGACAACATGCAATGTTGGGGCACGAACCGCCGATGTATTTGCGTTCAATCACGGCAACCCGGTGTCCTTGCTTTGAGTAAGTCCAGGCGGCTAATTTACCTCCTGCGCCGCTGCCAAGGATCGCCAGATCGTATTCTTCCGGGCTGATGTTCCTGGACAACCGGGCTGAAGCACTCTTTTGCATAGGATTTGTGCGCCCTAGGTTATTAGAGGAAACTTAGTTTGCAGATGGCTTCGCCGAATCCGCTTTAGCAGCCACCCGTTCGACATCCTGTTTCAGCAGATAGAAGGATACAGCGAAAAGAACGACGTCTTTCATCAAGAAGGCCTCATTACCCTGCACGGCGGGAAACCCGCCCGCAGCCGCATTCCAGGCGTCCGGCATGAAGGGCATAATCGTGATGGTCATGATAAAGGTGACACAGGAACCTGCCGCTCCTAGAATGCCCAGTTTCTTATTCCAGAATCCTAGCAACAAGAGCGCACCGAATAACCATTCAGAAGCTCCTAGGAACCAACTGGCCCCTTGAATGCCGAAAACGGGATACATCCAGGAAATCAGGGGGCCGTTGCGGATGAAAGGAATCAACCCTTGTGCTTCGTAAGGGAACCACTTCTGGTAGCCGAAAAAGAAGTAGATGATCACCATAGAGGCGCGGACGACGTGGTAATCCAGATCCTTGGTGAGGAGCCCAAGTTTGGTTAGAACCTTTACGAGAAAATTCATCGGTTCATCAAAAATGGGTACACCGGCCCTAGCGGCTGTTGAAGCAGGACCAAATTTGTCGGTAGAGATATTGTTCATAGCGATGAGTTAGTTTTATATTAGCGGTTGAAAACAGATTGTGTGCCAAGCTTTAACATTCGTTGCATATGCCCATGCGCTAGGTACTTAGACATCAACTAGCTCACGACAGACCCTGGTCGCAATTTCGCTCTTTTCCGAATTTTAGCTCCGCTGAGTGTGAGTTTTCGAACCAAGATTTCTGCTAGGGTACGCACCCGTAGGAATCGGACTCATAACCCGGTGGAGGATTGAAAAACGGCTGTCGGCCGCGGCTCGTGCAACGTAGCGGCGAAGCCGTGTTGTCCCTCAGGGACTAAGTGAAGGTAGCCAAGCAGTTTACTGCCTGGATTGTTATAAAAAAAGCGACCTGTCCCAGCGGGACGGTATGATTCGGTTGGTCAACGGCGTCCTAGTATCTACAGCAATGTATAGCCAGGGGTAAGAATGACACCGTCCCTACGGGACGGGACGCACCTCTCTAACATATCCCAGGCAATAAATTGCCTGGCTACCCTCATCTTGTCCCTCCGGGCCAGAAACCGCCGTACTCACACAGAGAGGCTTACGGTTTAGTTGCGAGTCTGCTTGCCGCTCTCTGGCCCGTTACTGCAACGTTCTTGGTATCGACAACCGATCCATTTTTGTCTAGTAATTTGACAGTAGCCGTACCCGTGAGTTCGTTGCCAGATGCAGATAACGTCGTGAGAGCGTGTACCTGCCGGATCTGCCCATTCGGCAACTTCGTTTTGTAATTAATCACAAACTGTCCGCTCGGCGTTCGGGACCAATGGCCGTATCCGGCTCGCCCCTCGATTCCAAGGAAATTGCCGGCCGGCAAGTAATCAATCTCCTTCAACGTGCCGTCGGGTTCATAAGTCGAAGAGGCCGTCACCGGCCAGGGGACGCCGGGCACCGATATCTTGAGTAGATATTCGCCTCGATAAAGATCATTTGGAGATTCCGCTATGAGTGTGACTGGAAACCCGGTGGACACAGCGAGTGCAATTAACCTGCTCTTTATTTTCATTCAATTCACCCCAGGCCGTTTGTTACCCATCCAGGCCTAAAGGGCTGGGCTATGATCTTTAGCCACTTCGTGGCTGCCTATTACCAGAACAAATCCGTCTGCTAACATAATTACCTTCCGGTCAAATCGCTCGCTTTCGGCAACGCCTCTTTCTCCGGCCGAAAGCTTCCATAGATAAGCCGTGAGCCACGGCTAAACGTGAAATAGGACCAGGTCCACTGGAAGAGAACTAACAGCCGGTCGCGGAACCCTACCAGAAAGATCAAATGGACAAATAGCCAAGTTAGCCAAGCAAAGAGTCCACCAAAGCGCGCAAACTTGAGATCAGCGATGGCCTTGTTACGACCAATCGTTGCCATTGACCCCTTATCAAAATAGTGGAATTCCTTGGTCACCTCGCCCCGGTTTAGTAAGAGGATGTTCTTACCGGCGTGCCGTCCCATTTGCATTGCGGCCGGACTAACTCCGGGCACGGCCTTACCAGTTTCGTCTTTAAAACAAACCATGTCACCAATTGCAAAAAGCTCGGGATGACCTGGCACCGAAAGGTCTTTGTTCACCAGCACGCGCCCAGCACGGTCGGTCTCCGCACCGATGCTTCTGCCAATCGGCGCAGCATGGTTACCAGCTGCCCAAACTACCGTTCGGCTAGCGATGAATTCTCCGTCGAAGCTCACTCCCCGATCGTTAATCTCTTTAACGACTGTTCCGGTGCGAATCTCGACTCCCATTTTGCGCAGCTGAACAACGCCCGCTCGCGACAGCTCCTCTACAAAGCTCGGTAAGATTCGCGATGCGCCATCCAATAATAAAATTCGGGCTCTGCGTGAATCGATGCGGCGGAAATCGCAAAGTAGTGTGCGCTGGGCGAGTTCGGCAATTGCTCCCGCCATTTCGACTCCCGTAGGTCCAGCTCCCACCACGGTAAACGTCAATGCCGCCTGGCGCTCTTCGTCCGAATCTGCAATTTCAGCAGCCTCGAAGGCACTCAAAACGCGTCTCCGAAGTTCAACGGCATCTTCGAGGCTTTTCAAACCCGGCGCGAACCTTTCCCATTCTTCGTGACCAAAATAAGAATGACGTGCCCCGGCGGCGAGTATTAAGTAATCGTAGTGGTAGGCACGATTATCTGTGGTGCGCACCTGCTGCGACTGGGTGTCGATCCCCGCCACTTCACCGATCACTACTTCGATATTGCGCGCATTCTTCAGAATGTGACGAATCGGTTGCGCGATGTCGGCCGGCGACAGGCCGGCAGTTGCCACCTGATAAAGCAGTGGCTGGAACAGGTGATGGTTAGTTTTGTCGATAAGCGTCACGCCGACACCCTTGCCGGCGAGTTCTTTCGCTGCGCTAAGACCTCCGAAGCCTCCTCCGACGATGATAACCTGGGGTAAAGATTGCGTTCGCACTAAAGATGCTTCCATTATTGTAAATCCTTTCTTTCCGTACGCTTGAAACGTGAATCAGTTAACGTGCTAACTGCTCTAACATTTCATAAAGTGCTTTTCACAGGCGCTCTATCACTGTTGAACCAACTCAAACAATCCGAGCGAAATCTCGCCTGTTGACAACCTCGCCCTGGCTCGTCCGTACCGTCCTAACGCGGTTAGATTCATCGAACTGCAATTTATGGCATCGACCAGGTTGTCTGATTGTAAGGTTGTCCCGGGCGAACGGGCGGGTTCTCGCATTTTTTATGATCCCGTTCTACTCTTGTCAGGAGGTTTATCGTCACCCGCTGATTTCCGGCTGTACCCTCAATCCCAGAGCACCCGGTAAATGCCACCAGGCACGCAATCGGCAAGAGTGGCATTATATAAAGAGCTAACTTCATTTTCTTGTTCATGGTAATTTTACTTTTGCTGAGTGTTTCAATGCATTTGTCTACTCCCAAGGCAGAAGCAAAGCTTCTGTACCGAGGAGAGCGGGCCTCGTGGCCCGCTGCCCAACGGGCCGGGCTTTCAGCGTGTAACGCTGAAGGTCTTTTCGATGCGTCTCTCTGGTGTGGTCACGGCGGAAAATGCTTCGCCGGCGGTAAAGACCGATGCACCTAGAAGCACGATGTCCTTCAACAAAAACTGGCCGGGTAACGCAGAGAGTGCGGGGAACCCCAGGGTGGGCTCCCAGCCTGGAGTCGTCAGGATAAAACTCAGCGTAGTAAGGAACATCCCCACTGAAAGCAGGCTCGCTATGCCGGAGATGTACGGGGCCGCGTACCGTAGTGCAATCCCGATCCCTAAGGCGATCTCGATGACACCCAGGAGATCGGATATGTGGCGCTGCCCTAGCAGAACGTAAAACCAATTCATGAGCGGGCTGTGCGTCTCGAAAGGCGCTATGCCAGCAGCCTCATAGCTGGTGAATTTCATCCCGCCGATCCATAGCAACACGATTACCAGACCAAATCGCAAGATTTCGATCCCAAGACGATTGAGGCCTCGGGCCAGTGCCGCGAAAGCGGGCGCGGCTGGTTTGTCCAGAGTGTTCTCTGTCGCGACATCGACTTCGTTAGGATAGGTATTTTTCATTGTAGTTAAGAGTTGATTAATTAATCGTCAGTTGTTTTCTTGTTCTGTTTGCGGCAGTTAGGCCGCACTGTTTGCATCTATTACTGGGCGCCACTGCTTTCTCGCATTATTGAACGACCAAAGTACCTCTCACGTACGGTGGACTGTGTAGACGTGGTGGCACGTGCCTTTCTTTCCTGCAGCCTAGCGCCACGCTGCTCCCCTCTCGATAGGGCCAAACTGCGAACTCCCAGTCGTCAGCTCTCGATTACTAGCAGTCGACCACTAATTGCTAACTGTGAACTTTTCACCGCCAGCGCCCTGCAGAAGTTCCTTCGCCACCGCGACAATTTGACTAGGCTCAAAGCCAAACTTCGTTTGTAGCTCTTTGAGCGGCGCAGAAGCTCCAAAGGTGTGCATGCCGATAACGCGGCCTTTCTCGCCCACGTAGCGTTCCCATCCAAACGTGGATGCTTGCTCGATGCCGATACGGGCCTTCACGTTTGGCGGCAGCACGCTATCCCGATACTCCTGCGTTTGGTGCTCAAAAATGTCCCAGGATGGCATCGAAACCACTCGCACCCGAATGCCATCTTTTAGCAAGCGCTCATAGGCTTCGACGGCAAGACTAACCTCACTTCCAGACGCGATCAGGATCAGCTCAGGATTTCCGCCCGGAGCGTCGGCCAAGACATACGCGCCGCGTGTGACACCGCTGGCTGGTGCGTACTTACTTCGATCCAAAGTCGGCAAAGCTTGGCGTGACAGAGCGAGCACCGCAGGCTGGTGGCGCAATTGCATAATATAACGATAAGCTTCAACCACCTCATTGGCGTCGCCGGGCCGCAGCGTTACCAGCCCGGGGATAGCTCGTAATGAAGCAAGATGCTCCACTGGCTGATGCGTCGGGCCGTCTTCTCCGTCACCCATCGCGTCGTGGGTAAAAACAAGGATGGTTGGTAATTCCATTAATGCTGAAAGCCGGATGGCAGGCCGAGCGTAATCGCTGAAGATAAAGAAAGTCGCACCGAAGGGCCGGAGCTTTGACAGCGACATTCCGTTCACTACTGCCGCCATTGCGTGTTCGCGAATACCAAAATGGAGGTTCTTCCCGCCGGGATTATCTGCTTGGAAATCCCCTGCTCCGTCGAACTTGAGAGTGGTCTTGTTCGACGGACCGAGATCTGCAGAGCCGCCGAGGAACCAGGGTATATTTTGCGCAAGCACGTTAAGCACTTTGCCTGAGGCTTCTCGACCGGCGATTCCTTTCGGGTCCGCAGCGAACACCGGCAGATTGTCATCCCACCCCGCCGGAAGTTCACGATGCTGCATCAGGCAGATTTCGTGAGCGAGCTTTGGATATTTGACGGCGTAAGTTGCAAAAAGGTGATTCCATCGACTACGAGCTTTGGCTCCTCGTGCGCCGAGCCAGGAACTGAAATGCTCGCGAACCTCGTCCGGAACCAGAAACTTCGCTTCCTCAGGCCATCCATAGCGGCGTTTCGTCAGACGAACCTCATCCTCGCCAAGCGGCTCTCCGTGAGCCTCGGCAGTGTCCTGCTTATGGGGTGCACCGTAACCGATATGGCTATCGAGGATAATGAAAGTCGGCCGGCCCGTAGTTCCTTGAAAAACCTGGAGAGCGCCTTCGATTTTATCGATATCATTCGCCTCACCAATTCGGAGAACGTTCCAGCCATACGCTTTGAACCGCGCGGTAATGTCTTCCGTGAAAGTGATTCGCGTATTTCCTTCGATGGTGATGTGATTGTTATCAAATACCCAACAAAGGTTATCTAACCCGAGATGGCCGGCCAGAGATGCCGCTTCTGACGAGATGCCTTCCATCATGCAACCGTCGCCGCAAACCGCGTAGATATGATAGTCGAAGATCGGGAAACCTGGTTGGTTATAGCGGTTGGCGAGCCACTTCTGGGCCATGGCCATACCGACACTGGTCGCGACTCCTTGGCCAAGCGGACCACTGGTGGTTTCAACGCCCGAAACCCAGTGATATTCCGGATGCCCGGGCGCCTTGCTATCGAGTTGACGGAACCGCCGAATATCGTCCAGCGAGACCGCGGGCTGCCCCAAGCTTTCGTAATCACCATTGACGGCCTTCGTCCCACTCAGATGTAACACAGACCAGAGCAGCATCGAAGCATGACCGTTTGATAAGACAAATCGATCCCGGTTTGGCCAGATTGGATCTTCCGGGTCAAATTGCATAACCCGGTTCCAAATCGTATAAACTAACGGCGCGAGCGCCATCGGCGTGCCGGGATGTCCGGACTTAGCTTGTTGCACTGCATCTATCGAGAGGGTGCGAATGGTGTTGATTGACAACCAGTCCAGTTCTTGGTCAGTCATTGGTTTCGCCTTTCTGTGTATCTTTTTGGAGGATGCCTCGCTATTCATTCGCGGTTAATCCGGTTCTATTCGTGTGCATTCGCGTCCATTCGCGGTCCCTTTTTCGAGAAGAGCCACTTTGTGCAAACGACGCACATGGCGTTCGGCTTGACTGAATTCTGCCGCCAGGAACGTGTTAATGAGGTCCCACGCCACTTCCGGTCCGACAGTCCGGCCGCCCATGCAAAGGATGTTCATATGGTCGTCCTCAACCCCCTGCCGAGCTGAGAAATGGTCATGGATCAGCCCGGCGCGGACACCCGCGATCTTATTCGCGCAAACCGACGCGCCGACCCCGCTACCACAGATGGCTACACCACGATCGACCCTGCCCTCCGCAACTGCCTTCGCCAGCGGGATCACAAAATCCGGATAGTCATCCTCCTGGTTAAATTTGTAAGCACCTAAATCAATGACCTCGTGGGACGCCGTGCTGAGACGTTTTACCATCTCTTCCTTCAAACCGAATCCCCCGTGATCAGTAACGATTCCAATACGCATCTTTTTTTCCCTTTCTTTCGCTTTGTTAGGCCCGGCCGACGAGTTGTTCGACGCCTTTGTGATCTTTAGAACCAAGTTCAACATTCTTAGCCGCCGCACGATCGGCGAACACCACGGCGCGGGCCTGGTTAACTCTCCCGGCTGGAATTGAGGTATCAGCCTTCAGCAAGCGGCCAAGCATGCCAATTTTTTCGCTGCCTGTGACTAACCAAAGAATCCGCCGCGCACGATTGAGTATAGGGTAAGTCAAGGTCATCCGTCGCCTTTCCTGGTAAACTCCAGTTACACCAACATCGGCGTCGCTAATCTCGAGAATCGGGTCTCCCGGCACCAGCGAAGCCGTATGTCCATCAAGGCCTAGACCCAAATGGATGAGATCGAACACCGGCGGGGATCCAGCGAGATCCGTGAGTGTTACCGCGTACTGCCGTGCCGCCGCCTCAAGATCGGGTGCTTCCACCGGCATGGCGTAAATTTGTTTAGAGGGCAAAGGAGCATAGTCGAGCAGGCCGCCTCGCAAGCGGGTGAGATTACGATCAAAATGTCCGGCTGGAACGATCCTCTCGTCAACCTGTGCAATACGGATCTTAGCCCACGGAATAACCTCTTGGGCCAAAGCGCTGAGCATGATCCAAGGAGTATGTCCGCCGCTAACCGCTATATCAAAGCGATCACGCGCAGCGACCGCCGCTCGGGCCTCGGCCGCGATCAGCGCCGCGGCCTGCCGAGCTACAGAATTCACATCAGTAAATACCTCAATTTTCATGACACTTCCGAATTTGTATTTAGTCGGTTACAGTGGGATTCTGCCAGCCTCCGTTGGGAGAGACTCTTTGGTTAACTTCGGCCGGGTCCCACGTGTTTGGTTCGTATTGATAGATCGGCGTACCCGCCTTCAGCACCGGATCGACGATGCGCCACGCCTCTTCGACGTAGTCTTCGCGAGCAAACAGCGTGGCGTCGCCCGCCATGGCGTCGCCCAGCACCCTCTCATAAGCATCCATCTCGTCTGGGCCAGGCTGCCGGCACGCTATCATTTCTGACGACTTGCTGACCGCCTCTTCTCCCGGAGCAATCACATTCATGCCAAAGGCCTGAATGATCTCGGGACTGATTCGGAACCGAAAGTAGTTCGGCACTAATTTGAATCCCTCATACATCGTGGGCGGCTGGCGAAGACGCACAACCACTTCTGCGCATCGAACCGGCAGACATTTCCCGGCTCGAATATAGAAAGGAACGCCTTTCCAGCGCCAGGAATCGATTTCTAACTGTAGCGCCGCATAAGTTTCCGTTTGTGAGTTCGGAGCGACTCCCTTCTCTTCGAGATAGCCGCGAAATTGCCCGCGCACGACGTTCTTGCTTTCCAGCGGCGGAATCGCTTTGAGGACCTTAACCTTTTCGTCGCGGATTGATTCACTATCGGTCCTGGGAGGCGGCTCCATAGCTAAATTGGCCAGGACCTGAAACAGATGATTCTGAATCACGTCGCGGATCGTACCGGTTTCATCATAAAAGGCGCCCCGGCCTTGTATTCCGAAATCCTCCGCCATCGTAATCTGCACGCTTTCGATATGATTACGGTTCCAGAACGGCTCCAGGAACGCATTGCCGAAACGCAAAAAGAGCATGTTATGCACGGGACGCTTTCCCAGGTAATGATCGATGCGAAAGATCGCCTGCTCATCGAACGTACTGAGCAAGATCCGGTTGAGATCCTTTGCGGAGCTGAGATCCCGCCCAAAAGGTTTTTCCACGATAACTCGAGCCCCTTGATTACAGCCTGACTTGTCCAACTGCTCAACGACAAGGCCAAACAGAGTGGGTGGAATGGCAAGGTAGTGCGCCGGGCGTTGAGCTGAGCCGAGCTGTTCCCGGATGGCCTTAAACGTCGCTGGGCTCTGGTACTCGCCGTCTACATAGCGCAGCAGACTACTCAATTTGCCGAAGGCTGCGGGATCCAAACCTCCGTGTTTCTCGACACTATCACGTGCTCGTGCCTTGAATTGGTCGAGATTCCAGCTGGCCTTAGCGACGCCGATTACCGGCTCGTTAAGATGGCCGCGTTTGGCCATCGCCTGCAACGCCGGAAAAATTTTCTTATAAGCCAGATCGCCGGTTGCCCCAAAAAAGACTAGTGCGTCCGAATGATTGTTAGTCATGCGCCTCCTCTCACTTGGCCGGTTTTTCCCGATGTCCGCCGAACTCAAACCGCATCGCTGACAGCAGCTTGTCTTGAAAATCGGCATCGCCGCGTGAACTGAACCGCTCATACAGCGCGGTTGTAAGTACAGGTACCGGCACTCCTTCGTCGATGGCGGCTTTGATCGTCCATCGCCCTTCCCCTGAGTCTGAGACTTGACCCGCGAATTTCGCTAGAGCGGGATCCTTCAGTAAAGCATCCGCAGTTAAATCTAGTAACCACGAGGCAATAACACTGCCTCGGCGCCAGACCTCCGCGATCGCTCCCAGATCGAGATCATATTGGTAGTGCTCAGGATCGCGCAACGGTGTTGTCTCAGCGTCGATTGGTTGCTGTCGGTTCCCGATATTGGCATCACAAAGAACGCCTAATCCTTCTGCATAGGCAGCCATCATTCCGTACTCGATGCCATTGTGAACCATCTTCACAAAGTGCCCCGCCCCATTCGAGCCGCAGTGCAAGTAACCGTACTCGGAGGTGCCTCCCAGTTTTGCGCGCCCAGGAGTGCGCGCAATGTCGCCAATTCCCGGCGCCAAGGTAGCAAAGATCGGATCGAGATGGTTTACTATCTCGGATTCGCCTCCAATCATCATGCAGTATCCGCGCTCTAACCCCCAAATACCGCCGCTGGTTCCTACATCAACGTAGTGAACTCCCTTCGTCGCGAGCTCTTTCGCACGACGGATATCATCGATGTAATACGAATTTCCGCCGTCAATCAGGATATCGCCGGGATCCATTAAGGGGGCCAGATCAGCGATGGTTTTGTCTACCACGCCGGCCGGAACCATTAGCCAAACGGCTCGCGGTTTGCTGAGCTTTTTGACAAAATCTGCAAGTGAGGAGGATCCGATCGCTTTCTCCCTAACTAACTCTTCAACCGCTTTTGGCGACATGTCGAACACGACGGCCTGGTGACCTGACTTCAATAGCCGTCTGGCCATGTTAGCCCCCATCCTTCCAAGTCCAATCATTCCAAGTTGCATAATTATTTTCTTTCTTTCTTTTGGTTAAATAGCGTTCTGCAGAGCGGCGCTCTTGGAAACGATCACTCCCATGAGTTCGTTCCAAGATTTGACGAACGCAGCGGCCCCTTCGTCTTGGAGTTTCGTGGCCAGGGCATTGATATCGACGCCGGCCTCGGCGAATTCACCGAATACGGCTTCGCAATCGTCTCCATCCGCCGGCAAGATGTCGCTAACTTCGCCGTGATCGGCGATGGCTTTCAAGGTGCCCTCTGGCATCGTGTTAACTGTCAGGGGCGCAGCCAGCGCCTTGATGTAAAGAACATCAGATGCCTTGGGATCCTTTGTCCCGGTGCTGGCGAAGAGAAGCCGCTGTGGACGGGCGCCGGCATTGAAAACCCGTTGCCAACGCGATGAAGACATCAACGTCCGATATGCTTTGTAGGCGCATTTCCCGATCGCGATGCCGAGCCGATTGTTCAAAGACTCAGGCACTTTTCCGGTGACCGCGGAGTCCCAGCGGCTGATAAACAGCGAGGCCACCGAACTAACGTCCGGTGTGAGTCCCGCAGCAATACGCCGTTCGATTCCACGCAAGTATGCTTCCGCCGCCACAATATACTGCTCAGGAGAGAACAGCAGCGTTACATTCACTGGCACCCCGGCAAAGATCGCCTCTTCGATCGCTGGTAACCCTTCTTGGGTACCGGGAATCTTAATGTACAGATTACGGCGGTCCGCCCGGGCGTATAACTCCTCGGCTTTAGCTAGCGTGGCCCTCGTATCGTGCGCTAACAATGGTGAGACTTCGAGCGAGACCCAACCGTCTACTCCGCAAGTTGCCTCGTAGGTTTCAAGAAAAAGATCAGCAGCTTGCGTCAGATCATCCAACGCCAGTTCAAAAAACAGTTCTTCCCCAGATTTACCCTCCTCAAGTTTCTCCCGGATATCCGCATCGTAGTCCGTGCTATTTTTAATCGCGTGATCAAAAATGGTTGGGTTCGATGTCAATCCCGTCACCGACAGCTCGTCGATGTAGCGGCGCAGCGCTCCGCTTTGCAATAACGCTCGAGTGATGTTATCCAGCCAAACGCTTTGCCCTCGTTCTCGCAGGTTTGCAGTTGCTCTCATAATTCTTCTTCCTCCAATTTCCTATTGATTTTCGTTATCCCGGGTCCGAGCCTTTGACTCGACAGGATTCCCCGGGGTAGTTAGATTTGGGAAAATGCCCGAGTTTTCTGGTGTCTCGATAACTCCGTAGATGTCCCGAATCGGGTGCTTGCTGAGGAATCGGCGGTAAGTCCATAGAAAGGTTGCAAAACCTCCCAACTGGACCTGGGACATGCCATTAGCCGGGTCCTCTTTGATTACCTGCACGATTGTTCCAGGTATTAGATAATACGCTTTCTCATCCTCTAATATCTGCGCCTCCGTCGCACCGGCGCGATGACCGGTTAATCGTTCCACGTCCTGTTCTGTAGTGCTGGCATAAGGCCCGTGAATAGTAACCCAGCGATACCCATTTGCTGGTAACGCACGGTAATCATCCGCTGGAGCCGAGCAGGTTAAGCCGAGGCTGACCGCGGAAATAATCGCAATAGTCAGTTTCATAGTGTCCCCCGCGAACTGGTGATTTGATTCAGGACAAAATGCTCGATCGCATGAGCGAATCCTTCCTCTTCATTGGAATCGGTAACAAAGTCAGCCTGCGCCTGTACTTCCTTACTGGCGTTACCCATGGCGATGCTCATCCCGCTGTTCTCGAACATCAGGACATCATTGGGCATGTCGCCGATAGTGGCGACGCTGCTGGCCGGTATAAGATAAGCCGCAGACAGAAAGTCGACGACGCTACCCTTGTTAGCTGCAGGGTGCGTCACGTCCAAATAATATGGCTGCGACCGGGCTGCAGAAACTTGGTGACCCAGCTCTTCCTGAACCACTTTCTCGCAAGCTGCGACCGCTTCGCGATCGTCACTGACGCCGACGATCTTCGCTGTCTGTCCAATGTAGGGAGAGTAATCCGAAGTTACCTCAGGCCCAAATCCCACCGTCCGGCTTTCCCGGTCCACGTGCGGCCCTTTGGGGTCCTTGACGTACCAAACTGTGTCAGTGTAGAGCCACGCGACTAAACCGTGCTCCCTTATCAGCTCAAGCGCACGCGCAGCGGCCTCCTTTGGTAAGTCGCGGGTCACAATCGGATCCAACCTAGGAGTCACAAAGACTCCCCCGTTGAACCCTGCCACCACGGTTGTGAGATTGAGATCCCTGATCACCGCCTGCATACCGCCGGGCGGTCGTCCGCTGGTAGTAGCAAACATGATCCGCGCTTCCCTCAATTTCCCCACCGCCTCCTTCGTTTTTGCGGTCAGTACCTTCTGCTGGGTAACGAGGGTTCCGTCCACGTCGGCCAAGACCAGCCGAATTGGGTCCTGATTCTTGTAAGGTTTCATTCTCTAGACTCCGGAAACTTCCTTCAACATCCTGACCAGTTAATCAGCGTCGAAGCCTTGGTCGATTGGCTAATTTCATTCATGTGTCGCCTGGTTAGATCATTTCCTATGCCAACCGTCTTTCGGTTTCGTAAGTATCTAATTTTGAAGGGATTATAATTTCTAGCTCACGAAAGTAAGCGGAACGAATTCTCCCCTTAATTCGAAAAATCAACTCATCGCATTACGCATTCCAGCTATACGCTATCTGATGTTTACATAGTTCGAGTCCTTAATTGATCAGAAGGTAACTTTTTTGTATCGGCTATTGTCTGCACCACGAGGAATGGCAGCGCTTCTCGGATCGAGATCTTTCTCGTGCTGTCAGAGCTGAACATCCACAAGTGTTAACTAACCAACCGCGGGCAAACTCCTGAGAATGACGAGCTATTTTGCCAGATAGAGCTGCACTCGAAGATATTCTGGAAGGAGCTCGTTTGTGCCGCGCCACTGATTGCCTACACACGCAATCCCACGTGGCTCGGGTCTGGCACTGCATGGGCGAGCTAGAGAGAATCCAGTCAAAGCGTGAAATTTCGTACTGCCGCCGAACTTGCCGCGTCGTGCATAATCTGCTGATACCCAAGCACAACCACTGCACATGAGGTGTTGGCACGCAATCTGTTGAAGATCGAGGCATGAGAACTGAACCTAGCCAGCCCGCCCTATTTTTCTAAAACTGTGAGAAATGACCTATCAACAACTGCGGAAGGAATCCGTCTCGCCGAGAATCGTAATCGGTCGAAGAACTGGCAGCGCTGGGGACCCTATTTGTCCGAGCGCCAGTGGGCAACGGTGCGCGAAGATTATTCGCCCTATGGTAACTGCTGGGATTATTTCCCCCATGATCATGCTCGAAGCCGGGTCTACCGCTGGGGCGAAGACGGATTGCTAGGATTCACCGATCGCGAGTGCCGGCTTTGCTTTGCCGTCGCACTCTGGAACGGACGGGATCCGATCTTGAAAGAGCGCCTCTTTGGCCTCACCGGATCGGAAGGAAACCATGGCGAAGACGTAAAGGAAATCTATTACTACCTCGATGCCACTCCGACCTATTCCTATGCCAAAGCTCTGTATAAGTATCCGCAGATCGAGTTCCCTTATCGTCAGTTAGTAGAAGAAAACCGGCGGCGGGGACTCACTGGACCTGAATTTGAGCTCGCGGACACCGGCGTGTTCGATAGCAGTCGCCACTTCGATGTTCAAATCGAATACGCAAAAGCGGGGCCCGACGATTTATTGATTCGAATCAGCGCGAGCAATCGCGGTCCGGAACCCGCACCGCTTCATATTTTGCCCACGCTTTGGTTCCGGAACACCTGGACTTGGCAACCGACCTGTGAAGCTTTGCCGAAACCCCGGTTGCACCTAGAAACGGCAAATGCAGTCTACGCAGAGCATAACTCACTCGGAAACTATCACTTCGCCTTCGACACAGATACCGAGGTCCTTTTTACTGAGAACGAGACTAACGCAAACCGGCTTTGGGGGACCCCAAATCCGACGGGTTTCGTTAAAGACGCATTTCATGAGTACGTGATTGCTGGACGCCTAGAGGCTGTGAATGCGGAATGCACCGGCACCAAGTGCGCGCCCCACTATCAATTCACTATTCTGCCGGAGAAACTCGCCAACTGCGGCTTCGACTAGTGTCTACCGTGGCCGACGTAGCTAAACGGGGGGATGGGGTGAAGTCTGCCGCAACCGGAACTGAAAACTTTTTCGGCAAGGCTTTCGATAGCCTTTTGGCCGAGCGCCAGCGCGAAGCTGATGAGTTTTATGCCCACATCGTTTCTGAAGCCCCGAACCCAGAGCTGAAAAACGTCATGCGCCAAGGTTATGCCGGCTTGTTGTGGAGTAAAGAGTTCTATCATTACGTCGTCGGGGATTGGCTGGCCGGTGATCCCGCCCAGCCGCCTCCACCGTGGGAACGTCGAAGCGGGCGTAATCACGAATGGGAACATGTTTATTCACGCGATATTATCTCGATGCCGGATAAATGGGAGTATCCATGGTTTGCGGCTTGGGATCTTGCGTTTCACATGATTCCGATGGCGAGCGTTGATCCTGACTTTGCCAAACAGCAACTAATTCTTTTCCTCCGGGAATGGTACATGCATCCGAACGGACAGATCCCGGCGTATGAGTTTGCCCTCGGCGACGTCAATCCGCCGGTCCACGCCTGGGCCGTCTGGCGAGTATACAAAATCAGCGGCGCGCGTGGTCAGCGAGACCGCCGGTTCTTGGAGAGCGCATTCCAAAAGTTGCTTCTCAATTTCAACTGGTGGGTCAATCGCAAAGACGCCGAAGGTAACAATCTGTTTCAAGGTGGCTTCCTTGGCCTTGATAATATTGGCGTGTTCGATCGATCCAACCCATTGCCCAGTGGCGGATTTCTGCAGCAATCTGATGGTACAGCGTGGATGGCTTTCTATTGCCTGACGATGCTTTCAATGGCACTGGAACTCGCACTCGAAAACAATGTCTACGAAGACCTAGCGTCCAAGTTTTTCGAACATTTCGTCCGAATTGCGGACGCGATGAATAACCTGGGAGGAAGCGGCCTCTGGGATGGAACCGATGGATTTTACTACGATCAGCTGAAGTTGAATGGACAGGTGATTCCTCTCCGCTCAAGGTCATTGGTTGGTCTGTTGCCAATCATAGCTGTCGAAGTACTGGAGGAAGAAAAAATCCAGCGACTCCCGGGGTTCTTCAAACGCATGCGGTGGTTTGTGGAAAACCGGCCCGATCTCGCGCGGGTGATCACTTGGTGCGAGTGTTGCCCTGATCACCAGCATCGGATGTTGGCGATTCCCTCGCGTCAACGCCTGGAAAGCGTGCTCCGCTACATGTTAGATGAATCCGAATTCTTATCGCCGTTCGGCATTCGGTCAGTTTCAGCGGTCCATCGGGAAAAACCGTACATCTTTCGCCTAGGTGATCACGAATACCGGGTCGATTATTCGCCGGGCGAAGGAACTACCTACCTCTTTGGAGGTAACTCTAACTGGCGTGGACCGATTTGGTTCCCGATTAACTACCTCCTTATCGAAGCTTTGGAGCGTTACCATCATTTTTATGGCGAAGCCCTCAAAGTCGAGTGTCCCGGCGGTTCGGGCCGAACTTTGACTCTGAAACAGGTTGCCATCGAGCTGTCACGCCGGCTAGGGAGCCTCTTCCTACCGAATAGGGAAGGAGCTCGCCCCTGCCACGGCGGTGATCCACGTTATGCCCAAGATCCTAACTGGCGCGACTTGGTCCTTTTCTATGAGTATTTTCATGCAGATACCGGACGCGGCTGTGGAGCCAGTCATCAAACCGGATGGACTTCTCTCGTGCTTCGCTGTCTTGAACACTCGTCCCACGGCCAGACGTAATCGCTAATTTTCCCTACATATGGGCTGTCATTCTGAAGATTTCAATGCGATCAATCGCTGGAGATTAGCCGAGCTAGCCCCGAGCGATCTGTTACGCTCGCTTCACTGCGACTTAAGCGAGGTTGACGAGGCAGAGCTTGTCCGCACCAAATGGATGTGGGCGCGCAAACCCAAATCATTTCTGCAAGATAGTCTATCTGGCTACCTAGCCCTGGCTTTCCTGGGAGTCGTTCTCCTTTTCCTCCCTCGTGTGGGAATGATGCTCGCACTCCTTTGCTCTTTCGCCACGCTCATCGTGGTCGCCAAAGATGCAGTCCGCATCGGCCGTTGGCGACACGAATACGGAGCGAGCATGGGCCGATTACTGCGAAGCCGCAAAAAGCGCACGTAGACCGTAAGAGACATCCTAAAAAAGAACCATATGAATCGGAAACCAATCATAATCGCGCCATCGGTGTTTGCGTGTGATTTCTCCAGAATCGGCGAGGAGATAAAGCGAGCGGAGAAAGCAGGAGCCGATTGGTTCCATGTCGACATTATCGATGGGCACTTTGTGGATAATTTCTCTCTGGGGCCGGCAGTGACGGAATCGATCGCCAAAGTTGCGTCCGTACCTCTCGATGTGCACCTCATGATTGAGCGACCCGATCATTTCTTCCCTCGGTTTCAGCCATTCGCACGTAACATCACTTTCCACGTTGAAGCGCCTGCTGATACGGAAGCCACCGCTCGCGCCATTCGCGACAGCGGGTGCACCGTCGGCCTCGCCATCAGCCCGCCCACTGCATTCGACAAACTGGAGCCTTTCTTGGATCAGATTGACCTGTTGCTGGTGATGACCGTGAATCCCGGGTTTGGCGGACAAGCCTTTATTCCGGAAACCTTGGAAAAAGTAAGTTCTGCACGGAAGATCCGCGACCAGCGAGGTCTGGATTTTCATATCGAAGTGGATGGCGGTATTGCGCCAGAGACCGCGCCCATCGTTCGTGAAGCGGGCGCAAATGTTTTAGTGGCCGGAACCTCTGTCTTCCGAGTGACAGATCCGGCGAAGACGATTGCTGAATTGCGGGGATGAAGCCGGAGTTCTCCAGCAGAACCATGAAATGGTTAAACAGAACAGCCCAGGGCTTTAGCCGCGGCCGGTACCAATGGCAACATTGTCGTTTCAAGCGAGCATCCGTTCGGCACATCGGACGCCGTGACCACCATTCGAGAATATGATGCCCTGGATGGATACCTGGTCCGCCTCTTCTCTCCAAACGGATTGGCCGAATTCCGCAAGCCTCGCGGCCTACGCTTTGCTCCGGACGAGCGTCTCTGCTGCGTCGCCCGGGATGAGGTTGTCGCTTTCGATTTCGCGAGCGGTGAATGCCTGGTGGCCTGGTGCGATTGCCCAGTGGAACGGGCAGGCGTTAGTGTTTTCCCTATTAGATTCGCGCCGCCTGAAAAACAAATTGGCGCAGCGTTTTAAGAAACAGATTTGACTGATTCCAGTACGGCCCCGAGACGGCAGCACTACCCTTGTTCCATCCTCTCGCTCAATTAAGAGCGTCGCCTTTGTCCCATCGCACCAGCACGATTACCCGGTCTTCCGCGCTCCAAATACGTTTTGCCGACCATGCGCTAGCGGTTCAGTTTCGTGGTTTCAAGACCCTCATATAGTGGCCACGGCCCTGCCAGTACATCCGCTTGCTCAACAAACCGCCAATCAACTACGTCCAAAGCTCTGAGCCCCGAGTAATCCCGAACGGCGAGCGACACATCGATTCCAGCTCCGTTGATTGACGTTCGAAGACGGCCGCTCATCACTGAATACCTTTTAGCGCACGGTTCGCCCGTCATATCTTTGGATCTACGGTGGTGATCGGGATATACGGTCGGCTCAACTCTTATACAACCAACCCAGTGATTGGGTTGTCGGACGATTGCGGCACTTCGCCGAGAGCGATACGCCCGTCCGTCGGCTTCTAGAGAGCTTCTGGAGGCCAGACCGACGTGACCACGCTCAGGTGTGAACAGAAGTTTCTTGAACTCAGACAAGTAAAAAAGCGGCCGAGAAAACCTGAAATTAGATGGTCATAATTCACGTAAAAACATACGTCAATCGTTGCTGTTGAAGCATGCACCGTCTAGGAATCGAACCTACAACCCAGTGACTAAGAGTCATTTTGTTCGACCTGGAGAAACAATCCGTCTTCACTCCGCTCTGAAAGGCTCGACGCGAGAGTCATCTCACGAGGTCGCGTGGCTCTCCATGAACGAGTCGATCGACTCTCTATCAATGAGACGAACTCCACGCTGTGCTCCCTTTTGTGACCTTACGCATATCGATCGAATTCTTCCGCCAGAAAGCAATTCGTAGAGCTTTGATCTAGACAGACCCGAATATTTCACGGCCCCCGGCACTCGAAGCCATCGCGGGGCCAATGTTACGGGTCCGCCGTGAGTGTCTAACTGGATTTCTCTGGAAAACATGAACCGAAGATAGCAAACCAGCGGCCGTCATTTTCGCCCCGTTTTCTCTCCCGGTGTGATCCCGTATGAATGTCTGTGTACATCCATGAGCCGATGAATTCTCCGAAAATCAGCAGGAAAGGCTGTCAAATGAAAATTCGCTACCGCAAATGCAAAAATTGCGCGGGCCGGTCGCCCTTCTCTCGAAGGTTGTGTTCTCCCCTTTCTGTAAGGGATTCAGCCGGATCACATTCGGCCTACCGAAACAATTAGAAGTGACGGTTTCCACATTTGAGTTCTGGCCTGGCTTGTAAGTCGAGCAGGGTTGCTTTCTTCCCGCTTCCAGGTTAACGCGGCACGGCTTGGCGTGATGGCTGGGATTCTTAACGAGTGGGGTCTCAAGCTTCATGTAGCGGACGAGCAAAGTATCGTCGCTAATGGGGTCCGTATCGCCTGTCCAATTCCGAATCTTGATGGAGCTTGTGTCGTCCGGTGAAGCGTTTACCAATGGAGAGTCCGGACTCTCAGGGCGATGCTTGCCTGATCGCCGCTTGTTTGTTGTCTTTTTTTGCCGTCGGGCCACAGCCGCGCGCTCACTTAACTTTCTTGAGATTCCATCGCAGTCTGGATTCTTCGGTCTGTGTTACGAGTGTGGAGAAATCCTCCCATACTCCCTCGGCTGCAGCCTTAGCGTCTTCGAGAACGGCCTTCCCCGTTAGCGAATCGCCGGTGGGATTGTATTCAGACGAAGGCAATTCATACCGGACATTACCGAAGGAAATTGTTCGCGAGAATCCATGCTTCTTCATCGCCGTGTGCAGCCCATCATACACCTCTGGGTCCCCTCTTCTGCCCCGTGAAGCTCAACCCGAACGGTAAATCGTGGCGTGGCGCCAAGAATGAGGAAAGTGTACCGGAAAAGCAACCAAGGAAGTACTTGGAAAAACATGGATATGTTACCAGCACTCTGTGGGTACGAGTTACCAGCGGGCCCTCGATCTGAGCCGCGCCGATCGAAGCTAAGCGCATTATCCACAGATACTTAGACTCTCAGTTATCGGGCCGGCGGGATTCGAACCCACGACCTCTTGAACCCCATTCAAGCGCACTACCAAGCTGTGCTACGGCCCGCGTTTTTCTGAGAACGGCAAAGATGCCAAGGTCGGGGGCATTTGCAACCCGAAAAAAGGTTCGCGGTTCTACGGTTCTCCGTTCACGGTTCCCAGTTTCCGTTCGGCTTCGGACGGTCTAGTACAGTTTCAAGGTGTGGAGAGTCGTTGTGGGAGCATCGGAGTCACGCCAAGGCATCGTTTGCGATTACAGCATGAAGAGCGGCTCCAAACAGCGAACCGTGAACTGGAAACCGTGAACCGCGAACCCTTTGTGGTCGGGGCGACAGGATTTGAACCTGCGACCTCCTGCTCCCAAAGCAGGCGCTCTACCAAGCTAAGCTACGCCCCGCACTTAAATGAGGAAGGGCACAGTAGCAATGGGTTGGCCGAGTGCAATCGAAAAGCTCCGGTCACATCAGATTGCCCAGCCCGGGAACTCAAAAACGGAAATAGCCGCGACAGACGTCGCCAAGGCTATGTCGGTCAAGAAAAAGGCGCAAAAAGCACAAAGATTGAAACTAACCTCTAAGCAATTCGCCGTCGACGGCTGGTACAACTGCTAGGCCTTCTTTTGGACATCCGAGCTCTTTTGTGCTTTTTGCGCCTTTTCGCGGCTATTCCGAATTCCGTCGATCTGCGCCAAAAAAAATTGCTCTGGCGCCTAACGCCAGAGCAATCCGATTTATTTTAGCCTCTGTAATTACGGCTTGTTCGGAGGAGTGCCCCCAGAGACTATTTTGCCACGCCGGGGTTTTAACCCCGGGTTTAAATACAAAGACAAATCCGCCCCCAAGGGACTCAAACCGCTGCCAAATCCGCTCGAAGGACGATCACTCGTTAAGACCCAGGATCTCTTGGATATTCTTCCAAGCCGCCTTTCGCTTGCCATCGTACACGTCAATATTGGCCTGGCCGCCGCTCGTCAGGTAGCTCTGAAAGGCGTTCGCTTCTGCTGCGAGCAGGTCATAGGTGTCGACAACTTTTGCCATAAAGGCAACATCTTCTCCCTGGATGGCGCCTGATTGCTGCAGCTTATTCAGTTGCTCTTTGATGTTCTTGATAATCTGAACGTAAGACTGCAAGTATTGCCCGGTCGTGTCCTTGTCGTAAACCTTCTTTACAAAACCGTCTGCCAACGTTCCGACGGACGTATAGGTTAAGTAAAGTCCTTGCGCACACAATGCACCGGTGGTTTGTAGCATCGCTTCCTGCGAATCTGCGTAAACCCGCGCTGGTTGAACCGCAACGAATAGAAAAAAAGCGGGCGCTACCAAGCGTCCCCAAACAACATTCTTAAGAGATCTCATAGTTTTTATTTTTATGGCGCTATAGCCAATCCGTGCAGAGAGCTCCTGGAGCCGACTGTTGTAGCAAGCAACTCGCGAAAACACAATGCAAAAGGCAATGTGTGAGCGACTTGCGAATGGGCGAATGGGCGAATGGGCGTGTCGCCGTGTCGCCGTAGGCCGGAACGCCAAAACGCTGTCAAGTAGCAATCTTGTAACACATTCCAGCAGGCAAAGAGTTGCCTGGTGAGCGATTCTATAGATTGTTAGTTCCTAACCTCTGGTACCCCGATATTCCTATGGCCAGACGCACAAAACCAAAAAGTCCCAAGGCGGCCACTTCGACAGGCTCAGGGCAAGCCACTTCGACAAGCTCAGGGCAGGCCGATCAGCCAGGAGCAGCCAACACGGTTGACAGCGAGGAAACGAACTCAGCCCCAATTCCAACCCGAGGCCCACAGTTTGGTGAGCCGGCGCCGACTCCTGATCCTACAAAATTCACGGTAAGACACGGCTCTGATAGCCAAGCCTACAAGATTCTCGACAGCCAAAAAAGGAACGCTGCAGCCACGCTCTTTTCGGATTTCTGCCGATGCTGAGCCCACTGTGACCCTGGCCGAAGCACTTGGACCAAAGGGAACCGACATCGAAAGCGCGATTACGAGAGCCGGACAAATCGTCTTTCACTCGGTGGGTGACACCGGTAACACGATGGGACCGCACAATATGGAGCTGGTTGCAGACAAGATGGTCAGTGATTACAACGAAACCAATCCCACAGTCGTGCCGTCGTTCCTCTATCATTCGGGCGATGTAGTTTACAGCTTCGGCGAATCCCAATATTACTACGACCAATTCTACGATCCGTTCCGCAACTATCCGGCTCCTATTTTTGCGGTGCCAGGCAATCACGACGGCATGGTCGCGCCGAATTCGCCGGCCACAACGCTCGCCGCTTTCCTCGAGAATTTTTGCGCAACCGCCCAGCCACCACACCGGACCCCGGAATCGGGTGGGTTAGCTCGAACCGCGCAAATACAACCGGGCGTTTATTTCACTCTTGAAGCTCCGTTTGTTCGGATCCTGGGCCTGTATAGCAATTGTTTGGAAGACCCTGGTGTAATCTCCGATCAGGGTGGCACTTATGCCTCACTGACCGAGGTGCAACTCAACTATCTGGAAGCTGCGTTACAAAGGATAAAAAAAGAGAAGTTCGCCGGAGCCGTTCTGATCGCGGTGCATCATCCGCCGTACGTAGCGGTGAATTTATCACCGAAAATGAATTTCGGGCGACATGGCGGTAGTCCATTGATGTTAAAGGACATCGACAATGCCTGCGCTAAAACTGGGGTGTGGCCTCACGCCGTCTTGTCAGGTCACGCTCATAACTATCAGCGTTTCACCCGCTCCCTGGACAACCGGGAGACACCCTTTGTCGTTGCCGGGAACGGTGGTCACGCCCTTCAAAAGTTGACCCAACATGGTAGTCCGACCTTGCGGACTCCGGCAATTCAAGGCCCGCTTTCGAACGGCAAGGATCAGGTTGTTTTCGAGAACTACGACGATACCGAATACGGCTATCTCCGAATCATCGCCGATTCACAACAGCTTCGAATCGAGTACCATCCTGCCTCAGATGGTGACGCGGCCAAAACACCGGATGATTTTGTAACGGTTGATTTAGCGTCGCGTAAAATCGTGCGATATACTTTGCCAGGCGCCACCGGGTCTTAGACGACACATACCGCGAAGCGGTTATAGATCATAGCCCAGGGCTTCAGCCCTGGGCTGTTCTGTTTAGCCACTTCGTGGCATTCGGCAATCACGCATTGCTCCCTCCGTACACTTAACGGCAAAATCTGCACCGTTATAAACTAAACAACGCGTAGCACTCACGATCAGTTTAGCTTCGCACACCGTTTTCTTCTTTGCATTATCGGATGCTTTTCGCAGAATCATTTACGGCTACGGTTTCGGATCAAACGGCAGGTTCCACGTATGGGTTCTGGCATGAGCGAGATCAAGGATTGTGATTTTAGCTGGAGGGGAAAAAAGACCTCCAAAGGAACCCGCGTAATCACGACAAAATCCACGTTACTGCGTAGCATCAGCCGCCGGTATTACATATACCCGAGCACGAGGACGAAAAGAAAACAACGCTCCGGTACTCCACCACTCCAGTACTCCGTTCTTCTATTACTCCTTTCCTTCGTTACTCCCTCACTCCATTTCTCCCGGTTCGAGGCGCGGCATGACCAATACTGATTCGTTTCAGCATTTCCGCATTCTACAGAGACCGGATGGAACGCTATGGGAACTCGGGCGTGGAGCCATGGGGATTACTTACAAGGCGTTTGATACCAACCTTCGTTATGACGTCGCGCTAAAAGTCATTAACGCTCAACTCATCACCAGCGACTCCGTTAAACAGCGCTTTATCCGGGAAGCACGTTCTGCGGCACAACTTTCCCACCCCAACGTGGCCCGTGTATTCCACCTGGGAGAGACCGATGCCGGTTTCTTCTATGCGATGGAATTTGTCGATGGCGAAACTGTGGAGCGCCGAGTTCAGCGAACGGGTCCGATCCGGTTGGACCTGGCGCTGCGTATCGTACGCCAGGTTACCCGCGCGTTGATTGCGGCTGAACGCCAGCGACTTGTCCATCGTGACATCAAACCGTCAAATATTATGCTCGTTCACAGCGAAGACGACGAGCATATCCAGGTAAAAGTAATTGACTTTGGGTTAGCAAAATCGCTGGTGAGCAGCGCTGACCTATCCGGTGCGATTACGGTGGGAGGATTTGTTGGGACTCCACATTTTGCCAGCCCAGAGCAGCTCAAAGAGCAGAATGTCGATCTACGATCGGATATCTACTCTCTTGGGGCGACCTTGTGGTTCATGATCACGGGTCAACCACCATTCCGAGGTGCGATCGCTGAAGTGATTTATGATCACATGGCGGTCCCGCCTTCCGAGGAAGTTCTACGCCAAGTGCCCGCATCGATGGCAGATCTGCTTCGCAAGATGCTGGCTAAGGCTCCCGAGGATCGATTTCAAAGCCCGCTAGAGCTTAGCCAAACGTTGGACCAACTGCTCAAGGACGTTCAGCCAATCGCCGCGGCCACGCCCGTCGCTGTGCCGGTGATCCAGCCCTCCAGCGCTCCCGAATCTATATTTTCGACCGGGCAAATCATCGCGAATCGTTATGAGGTCCGGCAGCGATGGGCGGCCGACGATTCGGTTTTTCAAGCCGTTGATTTGCAAAATCAGCAGCCAGTCGGGTTGAGAGTTTTTCTGCCCAAACAGCTACCGATTTCAGATCCGAGAGAAGCGGAGAGTTTCTATTTCCTACGCGATATC
>Ga0206851_1027_pt1 | contig 52140 bp, 43 predicted proteins | sample Alteio_BWOrgCont_13_FD_152904 | JGI IMG/M metagenome (GOLD analysis project Ga0206851, IMG submission 152904) | Enriched cells from forest soil in Barre Woods Harvard Forest LTER site, Petersham, Massachusetts, United States -... | ecosystem: Environmental > Terrestrial > Soil > Temperate forest >... | reverse complement strand
TCAACGGTTGGATCGCGCAATACAAATTCGGCGCTTACGGGGCCTGTGCAATCGCCCTGTTCGAGCATGCGGTTTTGAATATAGATGCCATCGGTGGTTGTAAAACCGACCTTATAGCGGACAGTCTTCATGATATGTGCAATCAGACGCGTGGTGGTGGTCTTTCCATTTGTACCGGTAACCGCCACAATCGGAATTTTAACCGGTGCGCCCGGTGGGTAGAGCATATCGATCACCGGTTCGGCCACATTCCTGGGCAGGCCTTCGGTAGGGGCAATGTGCATGCGGAAACCAGGGCCTGCATTCACTTCCAGCACGGCTCCTCCGTTTTCGTTGATGGGGGTAGTCAGGTCGGGCGCCATGATGTCGATGCCGCAGATATCCAGACCGATGATGCGCGAAATGCGTTCGGCCATAAAGATATTGTAGGGATGCACCATATCGGTTACATCGGTGGCGGTGCCCCCGGTGCTCAGGTTGGCGGTTGCCTTGAGATAAAGAATTTCCCCCTTTTTAAGGACCGATTCGAGCGTCAGTTCTTTTTCGCGCAGGATGTTCATGGTCATCTCGTCGACCTTGATGCTTGTCAGTTCCTTTTCATGCCCATAACCGCGGCGGGGATCGCTGTTTACCCTGGTAATCAATTCCTGGATGGTTGATTTCCCGTCGCCGCTAACGGCAGCAGGCGTACGTTTTGCGGCTGCCACAAGTTTGTAATTGATGACCAGGAGCCTATAGTCGTAGCCGGTGATGAATTTCTCGATGATCACCGCTCTGGATATTTTCCTGGCTACATGAAATCCTTCTACAGCCTGCTCCATCGTCTTGATATTGATGGTAGCTCCCCGTCCATGATTTCCGTTGATGGGTTTGATCACAAGCGGGAACCCAAGCCGGTTTACGGCACGTTCCACATCGTCGAGATCGTAACTGATGATGCCTCGGGGTATGGGTATCGATGCGGCTTCCAGCAGGTTCTTGGTTTCTTCCTTATCGCAGGCAATTTCAACGGCTATATTGCTGGTCGTGCTGCTTACCGTGGCCTGGATGCGTTTCTGGTTTACGCCATACCCCAGCATGACCAGGGAATGACGGTTCAGGCGGATGTACGGAATGCCTCTGCTCATGGCTTCTTCTACAATAGAACCGGTGCTGGGGCCCAGACGTTCGTCTTCACGCAATTCGCGCATGGTCTGGATATCGGCTTCGAGGTCGTAGGGTTTTCCTTCGATCAGGGCTTCGGCAATCTTCACCGATATTTTGCCGGCGAATATCCCGACCTTTTCTTCCATGTACGAAAAAACCACATTATAAACTCCAGGCTCACCTGTGCCGCGGGTCCGGCCAAAACCGGTATCCATTCCAGCCATGGTTTGTATCTCAAGGGCAATGTGTTCGATGACATGACCGATCCAGGTTCCTTCTTTGACCCGGGAGAAGAACCCTCCGGTCTTTTCTTCCGAACAGCGGTGTTCGATCATACCGGGGAACATGGCTTCGAGCCGTTCGGAGAACCCGTGTATTTTATTCGTTGGAAGCTCTTCAAACTCACCAATATCCAGCTTCATGACGACAAGTTTATGTCTCCAGATAGACCAGTAATTGGGGCCACGCATGGCCCTTATTTCAATAATTTTCATCATAACTTCCGTGGATTTTGATTCAATATAGGGCTAATAATCTACAAACGCTGTGGGTTGTTCAAAATAATGTGATAAATGAAAGCAGCGGGATTAAGTTTTCCTTGCGATTCTGTTAATTTTGTCGCCAAATCAACTGTGTTCACCATGATCATACCGAAGGGTAAACTGATTTCAATCGGAGGAAGTGAAGATAAAGGAACTGCCATAGAACCGAATTTCGCCCAGAAAGCCAAGCTCAATTTCTTTGAATTCGGTATCCTCAAACGCATCCTCTCCGAAATGAAAGGACCCGATTCGCATGTGGAAGTCATCACTACCGCTTCGGTGATTCCCGAAGAAGTAGGCGAGAATTACATAGAGGCTTTCGGAAAGCTGGGTTGCACCAATGTAGGCGTGATCCATATCAAGAACCGCGAAGATGCGCAACTGCCCGAATACCTCGAACGGATCCGCAATGCCGATGGGGTGATGTTTACCGGTGGAAATCAGCTCCGTCTGAGCATGATTTTTGGCGGGACAGACTTTTTAAAAATAGTGCAAGACCGTTATGAGACCGATGATTTTGTCATAGCAGGCACCAGCGCCGGAGCCATGGCCATGTCGAACACGATGATCTACCAGGGCAGCAGCACCGGAGCCTTGCTCAAGGGCGAAGTAAAGATCACCACCGGTCTGGCCTTCATCAAAGATGTTATTATAGACTCCCATTTTGTAACACGGGGACGGTTTGGCCGTCTGGCGCAGGCTGTGGCCAGCAACCCCGGTTGTACAGGCATAGGTCTGGGCGAAGATACAGGCGTACTCATCAAACATGGCAATGAAATGGAAGCCATCGGTTCGGGCCTGATCCTGATATTCGACGGGCATGGCATCCGCTATTCAAACATTGCCGATCTGCCCGAAGGGGCCCCCATTTCTATCGAAAACCTGATTGTACATGTCATGGCCAAGGGCAATTTCTATCACCTGCATGAACGCAAGTTTTATGCGGTGGTGCCTCAGGAGCAGCCGGTGAAATAATTCGTGTTTTGTGCGAGAATTTGCTTTGCCCTGCGTTGGATTTAACACAGAGACACCGGGAAAACGGAGGCCAGACGAATGCATATCCGTCTTTGCTCAGTTGACTTTCCATAGGTTCAAGCGGCTGAGCGGATTCTGTTATTCACGATAAATCCCCAATACAAAATCCTCGCCTGCGCGTTTCATCCCTCTGTACATGCCATCCGAATTAAACACCAGCTCGGCATGGCCCTGGGCATCAAGCCCGATCAAACCGCCTTCGCCCCCGAATTTAACGAGCTTCTTGTTCACCACTTCATCGCAGGCTTGTTTGAGCGTGTAATTCTTATATTCAATCAAACATGAAATATCATAAGCTACCACGGCACGGATAAAAAATTCGCCATGACCGGTGCACGAAATGGCACAGGTGCGGTTGTTGGCATAGGTCCCGGCCCCGATGATGGGGGTATCGCCGGCACGGCCGTATTGTTTGTTGGTCATACCGCCGGTGGAGGTGGCGGCGGCCAGGTTTCCGTGCAGATCGAGGGCAACAGCGCCTACGGTGCCGAATTTCTTTTGGGGCTGGGCCTTGTCGCTGTGATCCATTTGGGTAGCGCCGCTGTCGCGTATCTGGAGGAGCTGGTCGTAGCGTTGTTGTACATAGAAATAGGCATCGTTTTCGAAAACAATGTTTTGTGTTTTGGCAAAGGTTTCGGCCCCGGGCCCGCACAACAGCACGAATTCAGACTTGTCTTTCACCGCCCTGGCCAGTTTGATGGGGTTTTTGATATGGGTCACGCCGGCAACAGCCCCGGCCGTAAGGTCTTTTCCATCCATAATCGATGCATCCATCTCGTTTTTGCCGTCGTGGGTGAAAACGGCCCCTCTTCCGGCATTGTACATGGGGTTGTCTTCAAGCTGTATGATGGCGGCTTCGACGGCATCGGGGGCAGAGCCTCCTTGTTCGAGCACGGCATTGCCGGCTGTCAATGCATCCATCAGGCCTTGTTTGTACAGCTTTTCGAGTTCGGGGCTCATGGTGCTTTTCAGGATGGTGCCGGCTCCTCCGTGTACGACGATGCAGTGTTTGTTCATGGTGTTGGGTTTAGGTCTGACGAAATTAGAGAAATACAGCCCGCTTTTCCAGTTTGGTGGGTAAAGTTAACACCCGGAAAAACCCTATCTTTGATTCCGCTGTGCTTGAAAACGGGAGCAACAGCCCTGAATGTCGACCAGATGATGAATAAAATTTCAAAACATGGGTTCTTTTTTGTTCAGATCCTGCTGCTGGCAGGTCTGATCCTGTTCAATAAACAACTGGTAGCCCAGAACAGCAGCGGTGTTGTTGCTGCTCCTGCTAAAAAGGCACCGGCAGTACAGCCGGTTGTTCAAACCGTTCCGATGACAGCCTCCATCACCCAGCACAAGAATGCGTCGTGCTGGGGAAATTGCGATGGCTCGGCCACGGTAACGGCCAGCGGGGGAACACCGCCTTATTATTATAGCTGGTTGCCTGGGGTGGGTTATAATTCGGCGCTTATCAGCAACCTTTGCATCGGTGCTTATACGGTGTATGTTGCTGACTCCACCACACCAATCGCCTATCATGATACCTTGTATATGACCATCGACCAGCCTACCCCGTTGGTGGGTTCCACATCGTATACCAATGTAACCTGTACCGGTCTTGCCAATGGAACCGCCACCACCTCACTTTCGGGCGGAACCTTGCCCTATACCTATTCCTGGACATCCAACCCTCCGCAGTTAACGCCCAACGCCACCGGTCTTCCGCCTGCCGTATATTATCTTTTTGCCACCGATTCAAACAATTGCCCTTATACCGATACCATCCAGATTGTACAACCGGGGGGCTATCTGGTTCAAACCCCTGTCGGCTGCCTGATTCAACTAAAGGCGGTTGATTCGCTGAACAAGGGAATAAATTCATGGTACTGGAGCACCAACAATATCCAGTCGGCTGTTGATTCTATCGTGGTTACCGCTTCGGGTTTGTACTCGGTGGTGGTGATCGATACCAGTTATTGTTTTCACATTGACAGCATGACGGTGATACTGCCTACACCCCCTCCGGCTGCAACCATTGCACTGGTTGGATCGGCCATGATTTGCAGTGTTTCGCCACCGGTACAATGGTATCTCGACGGGGTGCCGATTGCAGGGATGACAGATTCGTTGTTGATCCCTGCGGTTGATGGCACCTATACGGTAAGGAACGGCAGTCTGCCTTGTACCACCATGTCGGCCCCGATCCAGATGACATCGGCCGGCATCTATTCCTATGGCCACTCCAGTCTCGATTTGAATGTATATCCCAATCCCGGGCCGGGGCATGTGCAACTCTCGTATACCGGGCCGGGCAATCCTTCGGCGGTTCTGCTCTCTGATGTAACCGGCAGGGAAGTGCTCCACCTGAAACTACCTGGTTCAAACAGCGGCATCTATTCCGCCGAATTGGGCGCTGCTGCCGATGGCATTTATCTCCTTTCTGTGACAGACGATCAGGGTATGATCCTGAGCCAGAAGAAATTTATTCTCCTGAAATAAATCTTTCCGATACTAAAATTTCATTCGTTCGGGCCAAAACCGGTCTGAGTGCAACCAGGCATGATTACGATCGGGATAATGCCTGGCCCGATCGGGATAAGCATGACCGCGATCGGGATAAGCATTGACTCAATCGCGGTAAGCACGACCGCGATCGTGATAAGCATTGCCTCGATCGTGATAAGCACGACCGCGATCGTGATAAGCATTGCCTCGATCGTGGTAAGCACGACCGCGATCGTGATAAGCATTGTCTGGATCGTGGTAAGCATGATCGCGATCGTGATAAGCATTGCCTCGATCGTGGTAAGCACGACCGCGATCGTGATAAGCATTGTCTGGATCGTGGTAAGCATTGTGACGACTCAGCTCGTTTTTTTAGCGATGGAGGGGGTGTTGATTTTAGTTGTAACTAAATGATTTTGAGTAAAATAATATAATTTCTGAGCGTTGATACGGCCGATTATTCGGTATTCAATAATACTCCTCAACGTTCCAGCTCCGGAGGAGCTGCATGTTTGTAGAAACCGAATTATAATAAACATTGGAGCTCCAGCGGAGCGAAATGACTAAGATAGGGTTCACTCAAAAAGTCAGAACACGATAGGCTTCCTTGCGTGTATTTATCAACCTATTAAAGGTACGTTACCTGCATCAATTAGTAACCCCGCGCTTCAGCGCGGGGTATGTCATCCCTTTGAACATTGGGCTTCAGCCCAAAAGAGAACGCCAGGTGCATGCTTATTGGGCTAAAGCCCGCGGATGTGGGGTATTTATACCCCGCGCTAAAGCGCGGGGTTACTTAGTTCGATACACTCCGTATTGAAAAAATCATTGAACAGAATGACTGTCTGAAACATACTGGCTGCAAGCCTTTTAAGCTAAATCAATACTTCTGCTTGTGCCAGTTTGACAATAACCCGGGATTTTGGAAAAGCCGTGTAACAGGCTAATGCAACGTGCGTTAAGCCTTTTGTGTGTGTGCATCCCGGTTATCCCGCTGGGTGCATGTGCTGTCAGCCATTTGAGTGGGAATGCCAATTCCGAATGAATAATGCGGGATAAACAAATGTACGTGAATGATTGTGTGACGATTGGTTAATTTGAGTGAACCCTAAATAGCGCCTTGCTTTGGATTTGCCACGCGGCACGGAGGGCACGGAGAAGGATTTAATGCCCCTCTGTGCTCCTTGTTGAATGCTAATACACAATAGAGGAAGTACGAACTGCAGGGAAGAAGATTGAAGAGGAGAGTAACTATCAATTTACCCGGTTGATGACTTATCTTCATTCAGAATTTGGCGGATGAAATATTCCAGGGCAGGGATTTTTTTGGTAATAATACTCCAAACAATGTCATGGTCGATTCCAAAGTAGTGATGAATCATGACATCCCGGTCAGCGGCCATTTTTTTCATTCAATATGCGGATAGTGAGCCGTAAATTCCGGATCCAATCTCTTTGTTGCTTCACCAATAATTTCAAGCCTTCGCACAAGGGCCTTGCTTAGCGTTTCATCAACAAATATGTCCTCACGGCTTTTTGACTTTGTTACACGTAAAACATAGCTGCATTCGCCGGCTATATGCCTTAAGAAATCAGGCTGCGAAAGGTACATCTTCTATTTCTTTGAGGATATGCGGGCCAATATGTTTGCTTAGCGATTGAGGAGTGATTATTTCAACCATTCTTCCAAGCAGCCCTTTTAGGAAAAATGCCAATTCAATAAAATTATCGAAATTTTTTTTCGACGGGACGAAATCAATAAAAAGATCAATATCACTGGCCTCATTTGCTTCGTCGCGAACAAATGATCAGAAGATGCCTAATTGCCTCACCCCAAAGCTTTGGATCTTTAGCTCATTTGCATGTATGCGTTGTATCAATTCTGTTTTATTGTTTACCGGCAGTATCATCTCTTAAAGATAAGAAATTGGTTACAATTCAATCGTTTTTGCCCGGATGCTCCGTTGCTTTTCTTCTTCTGTCTGTAAACTCTTTACAAACCTGTTTGTGCTTTCGAGCCACTGGAAAATTTCGCGGATAGACAATTTCTGATGGGCTGCTATCTGCTCTTCGGTTACGGTGTAATGAAAGCCTTTGTTTTTGTTGGCAGCAAGAGGGGTGAGTTTTTTCATCGGTGGCCCAGCAGTTTAGAAAGCAGAATAACATCATCCTGATCCTGTTTGCGGTTCGCAAAGGTTTTCATTTCAATAAGGTGAGGCAATGACACCAGATTTACTTCATAAGTACCCATTTGTCTGATTTCACGAGCTTCCCAGATACTATCAAAAGTAAGTGGCGGATCCAACAGTACATCAATGGTCATGAAATTCGAACGGCTGCTGTACAAGGAATAGGCAATCATATTCTGTTCCTTCACCAATTCCAATCGCCTGACTTTGTCATGAAGTTGTGCAATCGGTACAGGGGCTACAGGTGAATACGAGAGTGTGTTCAGTATAGACTCAAAACGTGCCAGGTTTTCTTTGTCGAAATCAAGCAATAAATCAATATCTGCGGTCATTCTGGGGATGCCATAAATATTTACGGCCAAACCTCCGCAGAGCAATGACCGTATCCGGGCGTTCCACAATGCTTCAAACAACTGTTCGTATTCCATCAAACAAAGTTAATTCTCTTTGGCAGAGTCGCAAATAGCCATATTTCAAGCTAATAGCACTCAATTTCAAAGACAAAAACCCCAATTCTGATAATTGCCAAAACCTATCCTAATTTTCGTATTTTTGATCATTATCCCAGCCTGAATTCATGAATTCCGTTTCAAAGATCCATCAATTCATTTATTGTACCCTGGCAGTTGTCATCGGTATGATGGCGTCTGCTTCTTCCCTAAAAGCGCAGACCTTTAATTTCAGGACCTATTCGGTCGAAGAAGGCCTGGCCCAATCGCAAGTCTTATCTGTTTTTCAGGCAAAAAGCGGATTGATGTGGTTTGGTACAAACAGCGGAGGCGCCAGCAGTTTTGATGGGGTTAAATTCAACAACTTTACCGAGAAAAGCGGGCTCATCAACAACATCGTTTATTCTATCTGCGACGATAAAAACGGAAACATCCTGCTTGGTACATACGGTGGTTTAAGTTTCTACGATGGGTTTACCTTCCACAACTTTACCGATTCTACCGGTTTGCCGCATAAACGTGTGTATAAAATCATGCGCGATACCAAGGACGGCATCTGGATTGGAACAGCAAAAGGCGTTTGCCGTTTTGACGGAAAGAAACTCATCCCCTTCCGGGGCGACAGCCTGCTCAACCAAAGCTCTGTCTTTTCGATGTATGCCGATAGCAAGGGCAATATCTGGTTTGGCACTTACTCCGCCGGTGTGATCATGTACGACGGACATACCTTTGTTCATTATACCATAAAAGATGGGCTTACCAACAATTTCGTCAGGGGCATCATCGAACAGAAAGATGGAAGTATGCTCATTGGCACTAACAATCTGTTAAACTGTATCCGGAACAACAAAGTAGACAAATCGTTCCAGGGCCCGCCTGCTACAGATCAGCTTTCCTTTGTAGGTGTCACACACGATTTGCATGGAAACATCTGGCTTGCCACGGCATCGGGGGCCTATAAATATGATGGAAAGACATACCTGCGTTTTTCGGATCGTAACGGACTCGGCGCTACAACCCTGTTCTCCATTTGCTGCGACCGTGAAGGAAACCTCTGGTTCGGTACGGCCGGAAGCGGGGTCAGTAAATTAAACCAGGAAACATTTTTTAACCTCAACACAAACGACAGCCTGCCCAATGAATATGTGAATTCTATCTTCATGGATTCAAAAAATAATACCTGGATTGGCACCCAGAATGCCGGCGTAGTAAAACTGAACGAAGCCAATAAGATCATTGCACGCCTGAAAACAGATATCATACATCCTGCAAATGGACTGGCCGGTTCGACCATCTGGAACATGCTTGAAACTGCTGATGGACGGATGTGGTTTGCAACTGCCAACGGGCTCAGTATCTACGATGGAAAAAAAATAAACAGCTATGTTGTTGCCGATGGATTGAAGGATATAAAAGTTTACTCACTCGATGCCGATGCCCGCGGCAGGATCTGGATCGGAACCAAGAACGGTGTTTGTTTTTACAAAAAAGAACCCGAAACACAGGATAAGAAAACTACCTTTCTGACCGATTATCCCCGCATCAACACCCTGCTTGAAAAAGATTACCGCTCCATTCCGTGTATCTACACCGATCATAAAGGAAATACCTGGTTCGGGACTGAAAAAGGCGTGATCCTGGCCGAGAAAGACGAGATTAAACTCTTCACCAAAAAAAATCATTTTTCGGATAAACGTGTTTCCTGCATCATCGAAGATGAAACCGGAAACATGTGGTTCGGAACCGATGAAGGGGTGTATATGTACGATGGCGTTTCGTTTTCAAAAGCCGATGAAAACAATGGCCTGGCCTCGAATAAAATCTATCAGCTTATTTTCGACAGCAATGGATACCTCTGGGTGGGCACCAACAAAGGACTTGACCGCTTAAACGCAAAGCTGTTCAGAAACGGGAAAGCCATTGAAGTGAAACATTATGGCATGGAAGATGGTTTTCATGGGGTTGAATGCAATGTAAATGCCTGTTGCAAAGACCATCACGGAAGGCTCTGGTTTGGCACCATCAAAGGCGCCACCGTGTATGATCCGGCATTGGATAAAATGAACGCCGTTGAGCCGTTGACCACGGTATCAAAAATCCGCTTGTTCTTTCAGGATGCCGATTTTTCGGCCTGGTCAAAAGGCGTTGATTCGGTTACACATCTGCCTTCAAACCTGGTCCTGCCTTTTTCCAAGAATCACCTCACATTCGATTTCAGGGGCATCAGTCTGAGCATTCCTTCGAAAGTACAGTACCGTTTCAGGCTCGAAGGCATTGATGTCGACTGGGTGCCTGCCACCTTTAAAAACGAAGCCACCTATTCATCCCTGCCTGCCGGCGATTATACCTTCCTGCTCAAAGCCTGTAACAACGACGGGCTTTGGAACAAACAACCGTTCGAATACCATTTTGTGATCCTGCCGCCCTGGTATAAAACCTGGTGGTTCTATTCACTCTGTATCATCCTTATCATTACCGGGTTTTATCTGTATATAAAGATCCGCACGGCCCAGCTTATCAAAACACAAATAACGCTCGAAACACAGGTTCGCGAACGCACCAGCGAGCTGCGCGAAGAGAAAGAAAAGGTGGAAGTCATCAACAAGGAGATCACCGCCCAGAAATCAATCATCGAAACCAAGAACCGCGATATTACCGACAGTATACGCTATGCGAAGAATATCCAGGAAGCCATACTTCCTCAACTCGAAGCCATCTCCCAGGAATTCCCCCAAAGCTTTATCCTCTATATGCCCAAGGACATTGTAAGCGGCGATTTTTATTGGTTTGCAAAACGAAAAAATAAAAAATTCATCGCAACAGCCGATTGTACAGGCCACGGTGTGCCCGGAGCATTTATGAGCATTATCGGCAATACGCTTTTGAACGAAATTGTAAGCGATAAGGAAATACTCGAACCCGGTGAAATACTCAACGAGCTGCATGCAGGGATTAAAAACGCCTTGAAACAAAGCAATGCCGAAGGTGAACGACGCGATGGGATGGATATTGCCCTTTGTGCCATGGAGGGCGACAGCAATATTTTAGAATATGCCGGGGCAAACCGCCCGTTGTGGATCTTCCGCGAGGGGAACAGGGAGAAGATGGAAGTGATAAAGCCCAATAAAAATCCCATCGGAGGGTTGGAGACAGAAGACAAACGACGTTTTACCAACAACCGCATTGCGCTCAATAAAGGGGATATGTTGTACCTCAGCACAGATGGCTATGCCGATCAGTTTGGAGGACAGCAAGGAAAGAAAATGATGGTTAAGAATTTCCATAAACTCCTGGCCGATATCCTGCATCTCCCGATGAATGAACAGAAAGAAATCCTTCGCCAGCATTTCCTCAAATGGAGAGGGGAACAGGAACAGGTGGATGATGTGTTGGTGATCGGGTTTAAATATTGATCCCGGAAATATTCATTTTTCAGGAAGTACTCATCTCTGGTAATGTTTTTAAAATGGCCCAATCGAATTTCGAGCGCATGCTCGAGCTTGCAAATGAAGTTTTTGATGTCAAGAACGACCCCTCTCAGTTAAGTGTGGATGGAAAAGTGATGAAGCGTTTGCAGAAATTGCATCCTGCCACCATGTCTGAATATGATGACGGGAAAGGGCCGGTTGTTTGGATATTGGTGATCCCTACTTCTCTTGATCTGATGAACCGTTTTCTGAACAATAAGATCACCGAACAGGAAATCCTCGATCTTACCCGACCCGATACCAGCTACGAAGCCATTTATCTTTGTTCGGCCATGGTACTCGAGGAATACCGGGGAAAAGGAATCGCTAAGAAACTCACCATCGGGGCCATCGAAAGCATCCGAAAAAAACACCCTATTAAAAATTTGGTTGTCTGGCCTTTCAGCAAGGAAGGCGATGCTCTGGCCGACAGTATTGCGAAGGCTGTTGGATTGCCATTGCTGAAAAAGTAAAGGACATCTTCCTGCATCTCTCCTGGCTGTCTTAAAGGGATGAGAAGGATCATAAAAAGCTGCGTCCCATCACACCCTAACAGCTGCCATTCAGGACATCTGAGTTTCCTACATCCACCGTGTCAGGATGAGTGCCGCAACACAAATCCCGGTTATGTGGTACCCTGCATCAATAAGGGTTAATTTAAAAGGGCGTTTGGCGTACATATTGTTCATGGCAGTGCTCGTTAGCGTAAACCCAACCCCCAGGAGCAGACCTGTCTTTAGGGCTCCGACACATGTTCCCGGATCTACAAAGTGAAGCACGCAGGCGGTTGAGAATGTGATAACCAGGTTCAGGGCAAAGGTCGTTGCAAACATACGCGGCATCTGCTTTTTATCGGCTTCGGCAGGAACAAGACCAAGCATGCCAGCCCATATTTTTCCAAACAAAACCGAATACCAAAGAGCGCCGATGATGAAATAAACGATGCCTGCAACAAAGATGTGTATGTAATTGAGGTTTGCGAACATGGGTATAGGTTTTAGGTTTGATTCAATTTAAAGACAATGTAGGAATGTTTTCCTGATTTTCACTATCACCCAGGCTCTGAGTGCAAGCGGTAATCTCATTTGGCAGTCTTCATCAACTAAAAAACCCACGTATATAATCCTTTGTCAGTTCCTCTTTGGGGTTTAACAGCAGTTCTTCGGTTGGGCCGAACTCGATAATCTGCCCGTCATAGACAAAAACGATATAGTCGGATACCCTGCGTGCCTGTCTTAGGATGTGTGTTACAAGAACAATGGTGTACTTGTTTTTCAGTTCCAGAAAAAGCTCTTCGACTTTATGCGTTGATTTTGGATCAAGGGCCGAAGTAGGTTCATCGCCCAGGATAATTTCGGGCTCAACGGCAAGCCCGCGTGCAAGACACAAACGTTGTTGCTGTCCGATAGATAAACCCGTGGCCGGTGTATGGAGCCTGTCTTTCACTTCATCCCAGAGCGCTACCTCTTTTAATCGTTGTTCCACCAACGCATCCAGTAGGGGCTTGTCTTTTACTCCATGAAGTTTTGGGCCATAGGCAACATTACCATAGATAGATAAGGGCAACGGAAACGGGCGCTGAGAAAGCAACCCCATCTTTTTTCGGATATGGGTTACTTCTACCTGTTTGTCGTAAATATTTTCTCCGTCAACCAGAACCTTTCCTGCCACCCTCACATCGAGGGCCGAATCATGGAGGCGGTTAAACGTTTTAAGGAGCGAAGTCTTGCCGCAACCGCTTGGCCCGATAAAGGAAGTCACCTTTTTGTCGGGAATGTTGATGTTGATGTTCTTCAGGGCCTGCCGGGTTCCGTAATAAAGATTCAGGTTCTGTACGCTGATATGAGGGGTGTTTGTCATGACCGTGTTTTGTTTTTTTGCAAGCGTTTACCAAGCAGCCGTGATGCAATACTAATGACAAGGACAATAAATGTAAGGATCAAGGCCGAAGCATACGCCCTGGCCTGTACTGCTTCTGACGGACTGCTCAGTTGAAAAAAGATGGCCAGGGGTAAGGTGGGTGCAGGGCTCGCGAGTGATGAAGGGATATGGTCACCAAAACCTGCAGTAAACATCACTGCAGCCGTATCGCCAATGGCCCTTCCAAAGGCAAGCAAGACAGCCGTTTGGATACCCGATACAGCTTGAAGGACAAGCACCTTTGCTGTCTCCCAACGCGTTGCTCCCAATGAATAAGCTGCATCCGAAAGTTCTTTCGGGCACGATCGGAACGCCTCATCCATCGTTCTTACCATTACCGGCACAACCAGTGCGGCTACCGTAATGATACCGGCCAGCAGGGAAGCCTTATTTCCAAAATAGATCATGAGCGTAAAAGCAAACGTGCCATACACAATCGAAGGAATTCCAAACAATACATCAAAACTCAAACGGGTAATACGCCCCAGGACTGACGATTTTTTCAGATATACATTCAGGTACATCACAATCGGCAAGCTTGCAGCCAATGCCAGAGCAGAAGCCCCGAGTGCAAGAAACAGAGATCCGGCAATGGCATTCAGTACGCCCCCCTTGCTGCCCTGATAATAACCTCCCTGCGGAATTTGTGTGATCATATCCATGTTCATGGCAGGCAAGCCTTTTTTCAGGATTGTAAAAATAATCCCGAAAAAACTGCCGACAATAAGCAGGGTGGCAAGGATCATGAGCGTTTTAAAAAATTGTTCTTCCAGTTTTTTCATACAAGGTTTTTTTCAATCCGGGCCAGTACAATCCGCGAAAGGAGGTTGAACAGAAAAATAATAACAAACAAAATGAAGGCGGCAAAAAGCAGGGCCGAGTCGTACATGGGCACCGAAAGCATTTCTCCGTAATTGTTGGCAATCAATGCCGGCAGTGGATAACAGGCATCGGTTACAGCATGTGGGGCAAGCGGCATGTTTCCGCAAACCATGAGTACCGCGATTGTTTCGCCAAATGAACGTGATACAGCCAGGGCGGTTGCTGCAAGGATACCGGGAGCCGATTTCTTCAACAGTACAAATTTGATGGTTTGCCACTGCGTAGCGCCCAGCGAAAGCGAAGCATTCTTCATTTCCAGGGGCACTCCGGAAAACACTTCGAAAAGGATGCTGATGAGCAGCGGAAAAATCATCACGGCCAGTACAATAGCACCGGCAAGCACCGAATAGCCGCTCGTAAAATGTGTTACATCGGTTCCTGCACTGCGCTGTATGAGAGGCACCACAAACAACACTCCCCAGACACCATATACAACCGGCGGTATGCCCGAGAGCAAATCAACAATCGGTACAACCATACGCCTGATTCGTGGAGCTGCATATTCTGACAGGTAAATGGCCGAAAGCAAGGAAAGTGGTAACGCAATGAACAGCGCAAGACAGGTTACCCACAACGTGCCCATGATAAATGGAAAGAACCCAAATTCGCCCTTCATCGGCTTCCAGACCGACGAAGTAAGCAGACTGCCCAGCGAATGCCTTGCCAGCAAAGGTTCTGAACGGATGTACAGACCAATGCCAATAGCAGCCGTAAGCAAGATTGACACTGCGGTCAGTACCAGCATGGCAGTGCCTGCAATGCGTTCCTTGAGCAGCCGGCGTGTATCAGGCATCCGGTTTTAGTTTGTTTAGTTCGTACGTTCTTTTTTCATCCGGCACGGCTATATACCCGCTTTCTTGTACATCGTGTTGCCCTTCAGTGAACACCCATCGCAGAAATTCAACCAGTTCTTTTCGTTGTGGTTTTCCTTTTGAAACGAAATACAGATTGCGTGCAGGAGGAGATGGGTATTTGCCTTCCTCCACTGCTTTTGTAAACGCATCCAGAGAGTCGTAGAAATTTTCGTCGGCATCTATTTTCCCATTTCCATTCAGGTCAATGGGCAGAATCGTGATGCCGGCAAAAGGCTTTTTTGTAGAAGCATCAAAGGCATAGGCGATGTTGTTATAGCCGGTCGCAAACGGATCGCGGATTACAGCCTGTAACAACCCGGGGTCACCATAAATGCCAATGCCGGCAAGATCTTCTTGTTTCAGCCCGAGGTATGTTGCCCAGGTTTCTCCTCCTCCCGAAGCATCCGAACGCGTATAGACATGAACGGGGGCTGAAACCGGAAAACCCAGATCCATCCAGTTTGCAACCGGATGTTCTGAATAGATGCTTAAAAAAGCTGCCTTGCTCAACCCACGGGTCTGAATAGATTTTATATTGGGGTTCGCGCTGTTCACGGTCGGAACAACAGCATCACGGGCAACCGCAAAGGCGAGAACCCCTTTTGCGGTTTCCTGTGGATAGAGATCTCTTGAAACAGCCCCCAGGTCAACCATGCCACCGAGTGCATCGGTAATGCCTTTTCCGGCTCCCCCGGCAGAGATATCGAAATGCACGCCGGGATGGATGCGGGTAAACTCTTCGCCCCATCGTACTTCTAACGGATACAAGGCAAAAGCCCCGGAGATGCTGATCGTTCCCTGCAGCTCCTCTTTTGTACAGACCGTTTTTGGCTTATTCACGGCAAAGACAGAAAAAGCAATGGCCAGGATTGCAATGACTGTGAATAGCCTGGTGGATAGATTCGTTGTTTTCATGGTTTCATCTGTTTGCGATGTTGATTCAATCGGGTGATTTCTTTATCTGTTAAACGTATAGTAGAGTGTGATGCGGTACACAAAATCGTAATCATGAAGGGCCAGGGAAGAAGGATGCACATTTACCGAACCGTCGGACGAGGAGGTGTAATCATTGTACCAGACATTGGGTATGATGTGTACGTTCTTTTCGGGGCTGAAATCAAGACCTGCCGTAATGAAATGCTGTACGGTGTTGCCGGTGTAGGCCGATGTATAGAAGTTCTTGCTTGCAAAGTTCAGATCGGGGTTGAAATAGTCGTAGCGGGCAAATGCCCCGAGCCAATCCTTAATCAGTTTTACTTGCACAAAGCCCGACAGACCGAGCACAAGCGCATCGGCGGTATCTTTTCGGATGCCGATTACTTCGGGGTTTCCGATCTTGGCTTCGGTATAAAACGAGGCGTTTTGCTGGTTTTGCTGAACGGCTTCTGCTCCAAGGGTGAATCGTTTTGACTGATAGGCGAGTAATACCTTAACTGTAGATACGCTTTGATGGAAGGGGGTAAGCCGGCTGCGATCATAATCTGCATACAGATCCAGCACGAGGTGCTTGTTGAAAAACTTTGCATATACATCCCCATAAAACCGCTGAAAGCGTGTGTTTTCGGGTTTTGTTCCCGAACCATCACCAACCATGAGATTGTAACCAACTGTTCCTGCCGTATTTAATTTTCCGGAAAGCTGAACACCGGCATCTGTCGATGGGCTTAGCTTTCGCTGATCGGCAATGGAACGTTCTACCGAGCGGTATTCCCAGACTACACCATCCCTATCGCCTGTAAATACAAAGGTGGGGGTTTGTTGTATGCCGATGGTCAGATCAGACAAGGAGAAAATGTTTGCCCAACGCAAACTGGCTGCCTTGATAAAGACAGAACGGTTTCCATCGGATACCACATCGCCGCCCGACTCATTCGATAAAATAAGTTGGGTTGAAAAGCGTTCGCTGATGGCATAGTCGTACCCAAGATAGATCCTTCGGAAATCAAGACCGGCCGAGTCTTTTGCTTGAGCTGAATATTGAAGATTGCCCCTTTTGGCAGAATCTGCATGTGCCTTGTAGATGGCATCCACATAAGCAAGGCCCCAGACTTTTCCTCCTCGTTTGAATTTTATGTTTGCCGGTTCTTCGGTTGCCGCAGGAATACGGAGTGAATCGGCTTCGCCCGGGCGTATCAGTTTTTTCTGAACAAGCAGTTTAAGCAGTTGGTCGTTGTCTTGTTGCGCATTGGTTGTTGATACGGGTAACAGGTTAAGCGAAAGAAAGAGTATGCTGAACAGATACGTTATACCTCTTTGAGTAATGGGCGTTTTCATTGTAGATAAGTGTTTACAGGTTATTGATTAAATGGAAATACACGGTCCGCGAAGCGGACAGATTGCGGCTACGCCCTGCATGCAAGACAGAAAACCAGGATTAAAGGAAAAGTGCTTTTAGCACATCGGAGGACAACAACGCATACAACACATTTTCGGGGAAGAAAAACGAGTGGTTGCATGCTTCAGGACCCCTTCGGTTGCAGAACGGAAACGGGTTTCGAAAAGAAAATGGCCTGTTGTTGTCATGGGTGTAAAAAAATACTGAATTTGTTTTAAAGCCTTTTAAATAAAGGGTTTCGGAGCAATCGTAAAAAGCATTGAACCGAACAACGGGGCAAAGATATATAATCTACTAATATGGTAGACTAAAGATGAAAAATAAATTTCCTGCGCTAAAAACAACCGTTCATGAATGCGTTGATGGGTATGAACAAAAGCGGATAATAAAAAAAGCCCGGGAACATACTGTTCTGGGCTCTTCAATGAGACACGTAATGTTTTCAGATCAGTTCGATCTCTTTCATGGCTTCACCAGCGCCAACCCGTACAAACAACTGTCCTTTTAATGCTTTGAATACTTTGATAATGGTATCGAGTCTTTGTGTTTTCACGTTGTTCTCCATTTTAGAAACATACGTCTTATCCATGCCGAGCTTTTTAGCAAGCTGGGCTTGACTCAGGTTATTCCTTTCACGGGTTTGTTTAATAAGCTCACCGATCAAATCAAGTTGAATTTGGGTCTCGTATGCATCCCGTTTCGGAGTACCCATCTTCCCAAAGTATTTTGTCTCTAACTCCTCCATGCGCTTACCCTTCCTTTTGGGGGATTTGATTTTTGCTTCCATAGCCTGACGTGTTTTTATCGTTTTGAATTTTCTGGTTTATAGCAGGAATTACTTCAAATACGCCCGCTTTATTCTTTCAGCGCGTTCAATCTCACTTGAAGGTGTCTTGTGTGTTGATAAGCTGAACGCTACAGAATCGGCGATTTTTTGAGATACGCTTATCTAAGCTTAAAATCTGTTGTACTGATCAGCGCCTCACCTCATCAGCATGAATTGCTTTGTACCTACGACATTCATGGGAATGTCAGCACTTTGGTCCAAGAGAACACGAATCCGCTCCTTCCAACTGGGCAAAACCTCAAGCGAATTGACTACGACTACGATCTAATAAGCGGAAAAGTGAACGATGTGCATTACCAGAACAAGCAAGCTGATGCCTTCCACCACCACTACGAATATGATGCTGACAATAGAATATTAACAGTTTATACCAGCAAATGAACCTGTATATTTGCAGAAGAGTCAAAATTAAAGCAATGAATTTAGCTAATCTCATAAAACAAGGCGAAGGTGAAACACTGGAATTCAAACAGAGTTTCGAGAAAGAAGCCATTATTTCCTGTGTAGCTCTCGCCAGCAAGAATGGTGGCAAGGTGCTTATCGGAGTATCCGATAAAGGTGAAGTTAAAGGGGTTACTGTTGGGAAAGAAACCTTAAAAAAGTGGGTAAACGAAATCGCTCAGGCAACGGAACCAATGCTTTCGGTTGATATAAGCACTGAAAAGGTGCAGGGGCATTCTGTTGTTGTAATTGATGTTCCGAATACCAAAGTTAAGCCTGTATCAGCCTTTGGCAGGTATTATCTCCGAGTTGCCAACAGCAACCGCCAAATCCCTCTTCATAGAGTGAACGAAATATACATGGGTTCTGTTGGGATAAGCTGGGATGCAACACCTGCATTGAAAGCCTCGATGAAGGACATTAGCATGAAAAAGGTGAAACTTTACATTGCTCGTAGTATTGCTTCCAAGCGGAGGAAGTTCGCTGATCCACCATTGCAGACACTGCAAAAGTTGGGATACGTGGTGAATAATAAACCAACCTGGTCGGCTATCCTTCTGTTTGGTAATGATCCCACTCTATACCTTCCACAAGCCAAAGTACATTGCGGTCGTTTTAAGGGATCAAAGATTATTGACGACAATTATATTGAAGGAGACCTGTTTGACCAGATTGATAAAACGATGTCCGTTATTCAGCGGAGCATCAGTGTAGAATACATCATCACAGGGAAAAAAGCACAACGAGATGAAGTTTGGGAGTACCCGCTCGATGCTATCCGTGAAGCTGTTGTGAATGCCATTTGTCATCGGGATTATTCGGACGGGAATGAAATTACGATAAAGATTGATGACGAGAGCATTCTGATCTGGAACCCAGGCACATTGCCATACAGCATGACAATGGAAGTGTTTCGCAATCCAAATCATACATCCGTGCCAAGGAATAAGAATATAGCCAGGGCTTTGTATGACGTGGAAGCCATCGAGCATTACGGAAGTGGTGTAAAAAGAATCTTGGATGCGTGTAAAGCATCTGGTATGCCAGAACCAGAATTTGAGGAACAAACAGCTGGATTTAATGTGGTATTCAGGAAGGCTAAACAGGAAGTAATAGCCACACCAACACAACCCGATACAAATCATCCAGGTGATTTCAATAAAGACGGTTTGAACTCCCGCCAAATAAAGGTTGTGGAGTATGTAATTAAAAAAGGAAAAATAACCAATAGGGAGTTTCAGACCATGTTTGAGGTGTCTGCCAGCACTGCTCTGCGTGAGTTGGCGTTATTGGTTAAGAAAGAGATTTTCGTGAAAAAAGGTAAGACAGGAGTTAGCACTTCTTATCAAATGAGAACCATTTTGAAAAGGTAGGATTTGTTTAGTTTATGCATAGCTGTCAATAAACTTTTCGACATGGACAAGCAATCACAAAGCAAACATGTCACGAACACGTCAATAACACGTCATAAACACGTCACGAACACGTCAATAACACGTCACGACCCACCATAGTACGTCACATTCTCAGATAGAAGGACAGTCAGATTCAGCTCAAGAAGCTCAGAACCATAACAGTTCTGGGCTTTTTTCTTGTTCTTATTTTGATACTTTTGGCTCGGTTCTTTAAAATTTTGAAAATGTGTATGGGACGCTAGGACTATGATAACCACGAAGGCATGGAAAGCACTCAGAACCACTAAGGTGTTACTTTTATTTCGTAGTGAGCATTCCTGTTCTTTGTGTCTCAGTGGTTACCTTAACAGGACCGAATCAAGCAACTTCATTACAAGATAGCTATAATTTCCGGGATACGTTCTTGAACATCTGGTTCGCAGGGCCTGTTGTAATGGCTCAGAAGCCAGTGATGTCCTGAACTTTGAACCGCATGTTCAAAGCTTCGCCTTCATCCACGCATATCCAGCCTTTCTGGCCTTTTCCAGACTGAATCCCACATAGACATGACCTGCATTTTTCATCAGCAACATGTCGGTATCCACACCCAATGAATCGAGCCGTGCTTTCATCTTTACGGCCATCGGTGCAGGCACCAGGTTGTCCTGCATGCCTTGCACAAACAAGGTAGGAACAGCCGATGCTGTGGCCATGTAATAAGGGCTCACCGATTTCCATACGGCGGTATCGGCAGCGGTTTTAAGCGGTGTTCCGGTATAAACCTGGAGGATGTTTTCGCCGGTTGATTGCCCGGTAGGCTGTAGTGCATCCAGAAAATTGGTAGGTCCCGACCACGAAACAACGGCTTTAATGCGTCTATCGGTATTCATCGTATAGGCTACAATCATTGCCAGATGTCCTCCGGCGCTATGCCCCCACAGCCCGATACGATCGGGCGAAATATTCCAGCTTTGCGCATGGTGGGTAATATAATCAAGCGCAAGCATCACATCCGAAGTTATTTCTTTGTGATGCACATGTTTCTGGTTGTTTACAAAACGGTAGTCTATACAGGCGCAGGCAAAACCCGAATCGGCAAACATTTCCATCTCCCGTCTGAAAAATAGTTTGTTGCCTGCCACCCAGGCTCCTCCATGTATAAACAAGATCAAGGGTGTTTGTTTTACGCTGCGTCCTTTGGGCAAGGCCAGATCGAGTATGTTTCGGTTTTCGGGCCCATAGGCAATGCTTTTGAACGTGTAACGGGTATCGGGCGAAGGAGGGGAGTCGGGGGTATATTTTCTGCCGGTGAACGAAAGCGTGACATAAAGCAGGGGCAGCAATGCTGCAAGCGAACACAATTTTAAGGCTGCTCTTTTCGGCATACGTATCTGCTCCGGATTCATCGGGGTTTTCCTACCTGGGTAATCTCGGTCTGTCGCCGGATCGATTCTTTGTGAAGCAGTTCGCACACCTCTTTCACAAAATTTTCGTCCAGGCCCTGTATAATGCCCATGGCCATACGCGACTTCAGGATTTCCTGCCACCGTTCGAGCTGGAACACCGTCACGTTGTTATCGCGTTTATATTCGCCTACCCGGTTGATCATTTTCATGCGTTGTGCAAGGGTGCGGATCATCTGTTCATCGATCTCATCGATCATCACCCGCAGCTGCTCCAGCTGGTCGGTAAATGCTTTGTTGGCCGATGTGACGTTCCGTACTTTCAACGAATCGAGCAAGATGCCAAGTGCAAGTGGCGTGAGTTGTTGTTTGGCATCGCTCAATGCAGCCTGTGGATTGACATGCGTTTCGATCATCAGCCCGGCCATATTCAGATCAAGCGCTTTTTGGGCTACTCCCTGAATGGTTTCGGTACGCCCGCAGATATGGCTGGGATCGCAAATGATGGGAAGCGCTGGGTATTGCGTTTGAAGATCTATTGGTATTTCCCAACGCGGGATATTGCGGTAACAGGTTTTGTCAGACGTATAAAAACCACGGTGGATGGCGGCAAGTTTGGTTATTCCTGCAAGATTCAGACGTTCGAGCGCGCCGATCCACAACTGGATATCGGCATGAACGGGGTTTTTCACCATCACGGGTATATCCACCCCTTTCAACGCTTCTGCAATTTCCTGAACAGAAAAAGGATTTACGGTAGTGCGTGCGCCGATCCAAAGTATATCGACCCCGTGTTTCAATGCCAGCTCCACATGTTCGGCCGTGGCTACTTCAACCGTTGTAAGCAACCCGGTTTCAGTCTTTACACGGCCAAGCCATGCAAATGCCTGGGGGCCTGCCCCTTCGAATGAATTGGGGCGTGTACGTGGTTTCCAGATGCCGGCCCTGAAAACCGAAACCTTTCCGAGTGCAGCAATGCCACGGGCGGTTTGTATCACTTGTTCTTCCGTCTCCGCACCGCAAGGGCCACTGATGATCAGCGGATGTTTTACTCCAGGGATCCATTCAGAAAGTGGTTGGGTGTTTAGTTGCATGGCAGGGGAATAAAAGACGGCAGATGAACGATCGGGGTTCAAGAAGCGGCATAAAGTTAGTAAAAATGCAGGGATGGCAGGTGCGGGCATTGTACCTGATTCCTGAAACAAAAGAGCTGACAGGGATGTGCCAAAGCGTATGCCATATCGTATCGCCCGCGGGTTGATAGAATCCTGCCAGGGAGGAACAAGCGCGGATCTATCAGATTTGGAATTAATTGCTGGTAAGTTTTCCGAGGTTAAGCATTTACTGTAGGTCAGGCATGGACCAAACTTTTCTTTAAACCCGCAGGATGCATTCGAAGCAGGCATTCGCGCTCAAAAGGCCAGCAGCACGACGAACCCGCGGGATAACCGGGATGCCAGCGCACAATTCCTAACGCACTTTGCATTAGCCTGTTACACGGCTAATGCAAAATCCCGGATAACCGGGATGCCAGCGCACAATTCCTAACGCACTTTGCATTAGCCTGTTACACGGCTAATGCAAAACCCCGGATAACCCATCCCGATGAGTATCCGTACCGCGCAAATCCTGACACACAGTGCATCAGCGCACACGCCATCTGATGCACAAACAGGGTTTAATCATCGTTCAGACAATTGCGAACAGGCCAATTTAACAGGCAATACACATCTTTCGCCGCTTATGGATGTGTTTTGTACGATTGCAATTTCAATCGTACCTGAATCATCTTACATCTTGCCTGTTGCAATTGAAATCTCACCGGTTTCACTTTCCATTGCATCCATTTCAATTGCAATCGTGTCTGAATCAATTTCTTTTGCATTCCTTTCAATTGCAATTGTATCTGTTTCTCTTTCTTTTGTACCGATGTCAATTGCCATCGTTGCTGTTTCTTATTCCATCTTAACGGTTTCAATTTCAATCGTATCTGTTTCAATTGAAATGATACACGTTTCTTATTCTATCTTACCGATGTCAATTGCAACCGGTTGCAGTTCACTTTCTCACGTGTCTGTTTCAATTGAAATCGTACAGGTTTTAACTGCCTTTGGCAGGAAGCCGGATGTTTTGGGGCCTGAATCATTTGCAACCGTACACAAAACAGTTGCACTTGTACAGATTCTTCCTGCCGCAGTTTTCACCGCCAGGAAAGCGGATGTAAGAAGAGGGTCGGCACGTTTGTCTGCAGGGGCATACCAGCACAAAAAACAGGCCAGGGGAGGTATTATTCTCCCAACAGTGAACGTAGTGCCGGTGTTCGTCTGTATTGATCCATCGTTTGGTGATGGAGGAACCCATGCTGCTGGCAGCGGGTTTAATCTACCGTCAGCATCATGAGCGTGCGTGTCTTTTTCCTGGCCGTGGTGGTGAGCATTTGTTTGGTTGATACCGTTGTGATTTGTGTAGGATAAATGCGTTGTTTCAGCTCTTTTGAATCGAAGAGTACGGTGCGCGAGTCTTTTCCTTTTCCATCAATCTTTTCGCAAACAAAAATACCTCCCTTGCCATCGAGATGGTGTGCAGGCGTTTTATCGAGCGTGAGTGTGGCATTCTTTGCATTGTCGAGATAGAACATATAGACATCATTTCCTTTGGCAAAGAATTTGAACGACATGCCGCCCATACCAGCCCCGCCCGATTGTGCCTTGGGTATCTTTTTCACCCAGGCCATATTTCCTACCGGGTCTATATTCATGGCCATGATATCATTGTAGTAATAGGTAGTGTGTGTGGTGGTGTGTCCATGACCGTCTGAGGTAGTTGTGGTAACGGTGTAATGCTCTTCACCAACAAGTGTGACGCTTCCGTCGGGGTGTATAAAAAAGTCGCGGAATTCAAGATTGGAGGCGCCCAGGGTGCCTTTTTTCTCTTTTCGTTCCATCTTGCGTTGTGTACGGGCTGTTTCAAACTGTTTGAGGACATCGGCCGGGAAATCGTAATATCCCTTTTGAAATTTGGATAACGTGTTTTGCCCGGCATCGAGTTTCAACAAAAAGGCGCCGGTGGTTGTGCCGTTGCGTTCTTTGGAGTAAAAACCCGTGCAACGCAGGTTTCCATCGGCATCATCCATGATCTCAATGCTTTTTGTAAACCCATCTTGTAGTGCAAAAGGGATGATGTCGGGATTTTTGTTTCCCTTGTTATACCTAAACACTTCATAATGATAGTTGGGCGTATTTTTATCTTTGGCTTCCTTGCGGGTTTCTTCATAGACCTTGGCGAGCATGAAGATGATCCCGTTTTTATCGACCTGATAGTCTTCGTTGTCCATCATGGCTTCGGTGTAAGGCATGGTGAATTCGCCCCCGTTTACCTTGTTCAGGTCTTCATCAAACGAGTACATCCCGTCAATCTCAAAGCTTTTCTTGTCGTTTTTTACTTCGGGTTTGAGCATATAGCTCACAAACAGTTTACTGCTGTCGCTCGAAGTCATGATGGTATATTTTCCGGTACCATATCCTCCAACCCGTACGGCAGGCATGGGGCCGAAGAAACTGAAACCGCCTCTGCCGGCAACACCGATTTTGTCTGACTCCATCATGTCTTTGATCGGGCCCAGGCTGCTGCCCTGCAGATCAACCTTACGGGCATGAAAGCTTTCGCGTTTGGCATCGTGATCCCAGGAGGAAAATAAAAAATAGACATTCTTTTTCAGGGTCACAAAACCTTCATTTACCCAACCCCTGGGCATGTCGTCGAGGTTGATGGTGCCCAAACCGGCTGCTTTGAGCTTGGAGTCAAAACGTTTCAGGATCATCGACTTATTGCCATGTGTCAAGACCTGTATATAGCCTTCTTTTGCATTCCCGATAAAGGCTGCTTCACTATGTTTTCGGGGTATTTCGTAGGCATCGCCCCAGGTTACTTTTACCTTTGCCGCGGCGCCTTTCTGGTTACCTCCGGCTGAAGCAGGAGGTGTCTTTTTCTGAGACCAGACCGACATACTTGTAAGCACACACAACAACACGGTAAAGACTGTTTTTTTCGCTTTCATCATAAAATATGTGGGTTTGAGCATGCAAAATACATTAAAAAGTGATGCTTGGATTGATGAATGAGTGGATTGCCGGTTTCGGTGAGTGAATGGTGGTTTTGAACGATCAGACTACTTGCCTGAGGAATAAACGGCCCGGTTAAGACATCTCTCTTGCCCTGATCCTGCCGATGGCAAAGGCTGTATCCATGCAGAAAAATTTCTTAATTTCAGGCCTTAAACCGATTGAAGGACCCCTATGGAATACAATTTCAGAAAAGTGGAAAAAGAATGGCAGGATTACTGGGCCCGGCACAAGACCTTTAAGACTACTGAAGAGGGCGGCAAACCCAAGTACTATGTGCTCGATATGTTTCCCTATCCTTCTGGGGCCGGTTTGCATGTAGGTCATCCATTAGGGTATATTGCTTCCGACATTGTGGCCCGTTACAAACGCATCACCGGTTTTAATGTGTTGCATCCCATGGGTTTTGATTCTTTTGGATTGCCTGCCGAACAATATGCCATACAAACCGGGCAGCACCCACTGATAACCACCAAACAAAACATAGACAGGTATAGGGAGCAGATGGATAAGATCGGGTTTTCGTTCGATTGGGACCGGGAAGTGCGCACCTCCGAACCCGATTATTACAAATGGACGCAATGGATTTTTATTCAAATCTTCCATTCCTGGTACAATAAACAAACCAACAGGGCCGAACCTATCGAACGTCTTGTTTATCAGTTTGCTACCCACGGAAACAGGGAGGTTCAGGCCGTCTGTGAGGAAACAACACTATTTACGGCAGCCGACTGGGAATGTTTTTCTGAAAAAGAACAACAAGACATACTGATGAATTACCGCCTGGCCTATCTGAGCGAAGCCTGGGTAAATTGGTGCCCCAAGCTGGGTACTGTGCTTGCCAACGACGAAGTAAAGGATGGCGTGTCTGAACGCGGAGGCTTTGCGGTGGAACGTAAACGCATGCCTCAGTGGAGCATGCGTATCACTGCCTATGCCGAACGTTTGTTGAATGACCTGGATGCCCTGGATTGGACAGAAAGCATGAAGGAAGCACAACGAAACTGGATTGGGAGGAGTGTGGGTACTTCCTTACGTTTTAGGATGAATGACCGTGATGCACAAATCGAAGTCTTCACCACCCGTCCGGATACGGTATTCGGCGTTTCCTTTCTGACCCTGGCTCCCGAACATGAACTGGTGCCGTTTATTACTACAGCCGACCGAAAGAGTGCAGTAGATGCATACATTGCCTACGCCAAAAACCGAAGTGAACGCGAACGGCAGGCAGATGTAAAAAAAATAACCGGTGAGTTTACCGGCGCCTATGTCGTTCATCCGTTTACAGGAGCCGAAATACCTGTCTGGATAGGCGATTATGTGCTTGCCGGGTATGGAACCGGAGCTGTCATGGCCGTTCCTGCGCACGATTCGCGCGATTATGCCTTTGCCAAACATTTTAAGCTGCCCATACCCGAAGTGGTAAGCGGGGGCGATATCAGCAAAGAAAGTTACGATGCCAAGGAAGGCAAACTCATTAATTCGGGCTTTCTGGATGGACTTGAAGTAAAAGAGGCCATCAAAACCGTCATTGCCGAGATTGCGCATCTTGAACTTGGCAAGGCTCGCACCAACTACCGTTTACGCGATGCAGCGTTTGGCCGTCAACGGTATTGGGGCGAACCCATCCCGGTTTATTACAAAGATGGAATTCCGTATACCATTGCTGAAACCGAACTGCCCCTGGAGCTTCCGGAGATCGATTCATTCCTCCCAACCGAAACCGGTGAGCCACCTTTAGGCCGTGCAAAAAACTGGAAATACAAAGACATGTATGAATACGAAACCACCACCATGCCCGGTTGGGCCGGCAGTTCGTGGTATTACCTGCGTTATATGGATCCGCGTAACCCCGCCGAGTTTGCTTCACGCAAAGCCATGGAGTATTGGATGGATGTTGATTTATACATAGGCGGTTCTGAACATGCCACCGGGCATTTGTTGTATGTACGGTTTTGGACAAAGTTTTTGAATGATCTTGGGTTGGTTCCTGTTAGTGAGCCTGCTCAGAAATTGATTAATCAGGGGATGATTCAGGGAAGCTCCTGTTTTGTTTACCGGATAGATGCCATCAATGCTTTTGTCTCCCAAGGGTTGATGGAAAAATATTTTGCTTTACTCAGCAACAACGGCGATCATTTCGAGTACATCAAACAGCTTCTTTTAGTGAACAATTTTACTGCCTCCGACATGGATGCATTTTCAAAGAACAAGACTATTTCAAAGCTTCATGCCGATGTAAATATGGTATCAAACAGCGAGTTGGATATCGGGAAGTATAAAGCCTGGAGGGTGGAATTCAATCATGCCAGGTTTATTCTCGAAGATGGGAAATACATCTGCGATTCAGAGGTGGAAAAAATGTCTAAATCAAAGTATAACGTAGTAAGTCCCGACGACATCTGCGATCAATACGGAGCCGACTGTTTACGTTTATACGAGATGTTCCTCGGCCCACTGGAACAAAGCAAACCCTGGAACACCAACGGGATAACAGGCGTTTCGAACTTTATCCGTAAACTCTGGCGTCTTTATCATGCAACTCCACACAAAGGCTCCCCTCCCGTTGAGGGAGGGGCCGGGGGAGAGGTTGTCGGAGATGCTTTTTTTGTAAGCAATGAACCCGCTTCAAAACCCGAACTCAAAGCCTTGCACAAAACCATCAAAAAAGTGATGGACGATATCGAGCGTTATTCATTCAATACCTCGGTAAGCAATTTTATGATTTGTGTAAACGAACTTACCGAGCTGAAATGCAACAAACGTGCAATCCTCGAACCTCTGGCTATCCTTGTTTCGCCCTATGCGCCTCATATTGCCGAAGAACTCTGGAAGTTGCTGGGTCATGATGCAAGCATTACCTTTGCACGTTTTCCGCTGTATGACGAGAAACAGGTACAGGAAACGGCTTTTAATTACCCCGTTTCGCTCAACGGAAAAACAAAATTTTTCATCGAACTCGATCTGAGTCTGAACAAAGAACTAGTTGAAAAAGAAGTGCTTGCCCACGAACAAACACATAAAATGATGGACGGCAAGGAACCCAAGAAAGTGATTGTGGTGCATAACAAAATCGTGAATATTGTCGTTTAATGTGTAGTTGTTGGCATAATCCCAGATTGTGCATTAGATGGCTTGTTCACGAATGCCTACTGGGCATCTCTAATAACCCCTTCCAAACATTCCCTCTCCTTGGGAGAGGGTCAGGGAGAGGTCAGGAAAACGGGGTTATTAGAGATGCCCTGCTTCTAATGCATCATGCGGGATAATCAGTGACTAGCCTTCTGCAATACCCTCTGGATCATGAAAAAATACCCCTTTTCTGTCCTTCTGCTGTTGCCCCTGGTTTGTTTGCTTGCTTCTTTTATACCTGTTGCTCCTCCCGGCACCGACCCACCGGCAACAACGTTACGTTCAATAAAGAACGAAAGCTTTAAACGGGGCGAAGTGCTCTGTTTCAGGCTTCACTATGGCATAATCGATGCAGGCACTGCCGAAGTAACGGTGACCGATGAAAACAAACTCCTCAACGACCGGCCTACCTATCATGTGGTTGGAATCGGAAAAAGCCGCAGCGCATTTGATCCTTTTTATAAGGTAAGAGACCGCTATGAATCGTTTATAGACGAAGGCTCGATAACCCCTGTTGTTTTTATTCGAAGAGTGAATGAAGGCGGGTACAAAATTAACCAGGATCAGGTCTATGATCATGAAAAGAAAAAGGTGATGAGCAACGGCAAGCTTTTCGACATCCCCGAATATACCCAGGATATGATTTCGGCATTCTTTTATGCACGCACCATAGATATGAGCAATGTTAAAGCAGGCGATACCTTTTCATTAGACAGCTTTATCGACAACGAGATCTGGCCGCTCAAGATCAGATTTATTTGCCGGGAAACGATCAATACCGATGTAGGCAAGGTGCGTTGTCTGAAATTCCGCCCGATTGTACAACGTGGCCGGGTATTCAAAAAAGAAGAAGACCTCAATGTATGGATTTCGGATGATAAGAACCATATCCCCGTACGCGCCCAGGCCGATGTGCTGATCGGTTCTGTAAAAATGGATCTTACCTCGTATGCCAACTTGCTTAATCCCCTGGCGTTGGTGCATTGAGATGTGATGTTAATTGAAACTCCTCAGCATGATTGAACGCAGATTATCAGGATGCACACACAAAAGGCTTAACGCACGTTGCATTAGCCTGTTACACGGCTTTTCCAAAATCCGGTTTATCCCGCATTATTCATCAGGAATAGGCCTTCCCGCTCAAATGGCAGACAGCAGATACACCCAGCGGGATAACCGGGATGCACACACACAAAAGGCTTAACGCACGTTGCATTAGCCTGTTACACGGCTTTTCCAAAATCCCGGTTTATCCCGCATTTTTCAGTTGGAAATGGCTAACGCTCTGAAAAGGCCGGCAGCTCTTTAGGAGCAGCGGGATAACCCAAATCCTTTCGCAAAGGCTGAACGCACTGAACAGTAGTGCACTACGTTTCTACTGTTCATTTTGGGTTTATCATAACCCTCTTAATAATCTGCGGCCCATCAACGAATCCTCACTCCCACTTTACATACGTTGGCATTTCTGTATGCCTGAATAATACCACATAGTCAAACTGTTTGTGAAAATGTTCAGCATCCCGGTCAGGGGCCGGATTGCCTGAAAAGAGCATTTTCTCGTTACTTTCAAAACCCTTAAAAGCTTTCCTCACATGTCTGTCGGTTTCAAAAAGCGAGTGCAGTCCATCGCCTTTCTTTTTGGCATATAATAACCCTACCACCACTGCCTTTCCAGGATATGCATCCTGAAGATAAGTACCAACACACTTAAAATGTTCATGATTTACATTCGTTTTGGCAATATGACCATTATAGGCCCAGACAATAAACTGGGTGCCCGGAGCCATATTGTCAGCAAACCATTTGAGATTTCGAAACATGATGGAATCCCGAAAAGTCATGAAATCATTGTATTGCATCAATGTAATTTCTGTGCATAAATCAATCCGGTTTCGAAGTGTTTCGATGAATAAAGCAGTATGAAATGGATCAAGTTCGGAACTCATCAAACCTGGATTTGCCTGAAGCTTTTTCATTAAGTCAGAATAATAAGCCAGGAGTTTTTCTTTGGGGAAGTTCAGATCACTGTTTTTCAACGTTAACATTTGTTTTTTCAGAGAAAGTCTTACCAGGATACTATCCATGTGAAAAAAGTCACTACAGATCTTAGCCTGCTTAAGAAGACTATCCGCAAGCGAGGAATATCTGTAATTATACGATTGAAGATCAATTCCGACGATTGTAAATGCATTTGAATTTAAAAAATCAAACAGGGGTTGATTTTCTTTTACACTCCAAATCGGAAAGAGGCAGGTCCTGATGCCGACCGGATGCGTCGTCTTTGTATTAAGTACCTGACAAAAGAGCTCGCAGATTCCGCTTTCGAACACCAACACGGCTTGTTTGTTTGTGTTAAGCATTTGAATGACCAGCGAATCCTTGAATTCATTGAATTGTTTTACCAGATGATCACTTTCGCCCAGCAATACAAATTGGCTGGCAGGAATTGCCTCCTGAAACCTTTTGCCTGCTGTTGAGTTGTTTAGGATGTACTGGGCGTTTAATGTTAGGCACAGCAAACAAGGAGTTAGGATTGGAAGGAGGTGTTTCATTTTATAATTAATTTAAAGGATTTGTCCTAGTGTAACCAATTCGGTTTAAGGAGAGATGAATGGTTGTTTAGCATTATTTTTGTCGCGCCGTAATAGTATCTCAAGCTTCATTGAATAATGTCAGTAACGCAAAATATTCTCCGGCTATCTGGGTGCCGAAGAATATTTTAGATCACTTCGCAATCACTGCTTAGTCAAGCAAGCAAGGGTTGTAGTGCCATCCTTACACCAGCTTCGAAACCAGCTTAAGGCCTGCACATCTCCCCCTTTAGCATCATTCAGTTGTGCAGATTGAAGCCGCGTGACGGTGTCCTTGTTTAGTGCCAATTTTGTTTTGAAAAGCTCCTTTTTCATCGTAAGTTGTTTTTAGTTTTATGAGATAACCTCCTGAAAATCACTTTCTGGAGTGAAGGTCTCAATTGGGAGGCAAAAATAGACTCAAAACTATGTAATAGATAGAATATTCGTTAAACGATGTTTAATTATAGGTGGATTCTCATTTTTAGAGGGTAAAAATATTCCAATAATCTCATAAGCCATAATTTTACAAATATGTTAAGTGGTTCACGAATTGATCTTAAAGCAGTTGAATAAATAATTCAGTTTGGCTGAAAATAATGTCTTGCGGAAAAAAATCTCCAGCCGTATATCAGCTGGAGATTTTTCATCTCTTTACTGTCATCACTGCTTGGTCCAACAGCAAACCTTACTTGTTTGACCACCCCTACACCACGTTCGGAACCAACTTAACGCTTGCACATCACCCCCTTTAATATCATTCAGTTGTGCAGATTGAAGCCGCGTGACGGTGTCCTTGTTTAGTGCCAATTTTGTTTTAAAATTTACCTTTTTCATTGTAAGTTGTTTTTAGTTTTATGAGATAACCTCCTGAAAATCACTTTCTGGAGTGAAGACCTCAATTGGGAGGCAAAAATAGACTCAAAACTATGTAATAGACAGAATATTCGTTAAACGATATTCAGCCATAGCCAGATAAATAATTTTTGGGGATAAAAACAGGTCAGGAACAAATCTGTACAGGGTTTGCTGAACCTCAAGAAATAAGGGAGGGAGAAATCAGAGAAAAGAAATCAAGCCAAACATGCTGGCAAAGCCGAGTATAAACCCAACATAAACCTGGGCAGGTGTATGTGCATTGAGTTTAAGCCTCGAATACCCTGCCACTCCGGCACAAAGCAATGCAGCATAAAACACCCCGAAAGAGGATACGGGCAGGATAAAATTCAAGCCAAGCAAGGCTCCGGCAAGCCCCCCGATAGCAATGGTATGCGCACTGATTTTCCAAAAAAGAGTGATGAGGGCTGTCAGTAAGATAGACCCTGCGGCGCCCAGTATAAATAACCGGATGATATGTAGCATGCCCGAGGGGATCGGAAACCGGTCGAACAAATAAAAGGCAAATGAATAATAAAGCGAGGTGATAAGATAGGGCAACAACCTTTCTTTACGATCACTCAGTTCGGGGCTCTTGATAAAACCCGATTTGAACAACAGCACCGTGCTCAATGCCGGCAATAAACAGGTTGAAACAAATGTAATGCCCAGGATGAGCAAGGGCACGCGCCAATCGTGTATAAAGTAAAGACCCGAAAAGAACTGGTAGATGATACACATCCCATAGGTAGGGATGAGCAAGGGGTGGAACAGATAGGTGATGAAGGAAGCAATGCGTTTTTCCATAAAAGGCGATATAAATAGGGTCCACTTAAACACCTCCAGCCATCACCCAATCAACACATAATGTCTCATTTTTATCATTGAGATACAAGACTACATGTCGATTCCAATCAAAACCCTTGCACCAAGCAGTACGTGGACGAACGTTGTGTTCAAAGGAATTTTTTAGTTACTTTTTGCTCGTCCAAAAAGTAACGCAAAAAAGACGCCACGCGGACCAACTTCAAGATGGCTTTTCAGCACAGGCCACCGCTTCTCGCCAGCCATCTTGAAGTTCGCTCTCCGCGTGGACTTCCCAGCGCACAGGGCGATTCGTCCTCCACCAGATTGCCGACTTTTTGAGTGAACCCTAAATACACGAAGTGCTATTCTTCCTTCGGCATTTTGAAGATAAAGTCTTCGGGGAAGTGTAAACCCAGAATAGGTTATAACTCCTTCCGCATCCTGGCAACCGGTATCTCCAGCTGTTCCCTGTATTTGGCCACGGTGCGGCGCGCGATGTTATACCCTTTTTCTTTCAGGATGCTGCACAGCTTGTCGTCGGTGAGAGGCTTTTTCTTGCTTTCGGCCGAAATGCAATCGCTCAGGATCTTCTTCACCTCCCGCGATGATACTTCCTCACCACTGTCGGTCGAAAGCGATTCTGAAAAGAATGTTTTAAGCAGAAAAGTGCCGAACTCGGTTTGTACATATTTGCTGTTTGCCACACGCGAGATGGTAGAGATATCCATGTTTACCCGATCGGCAATATCTTTCAGGATCATGGGTTTCAGCTTGGTCTCGTCTCCTTCGAAAAAATACTCATACTGATATTCCATGATTGCATTCATGGTAAACAAAAGCGTTTCCTGACGTTGACGGATGGCGTCAATAAACCAGCGTGCTGTTTCAACCTTTTGTTTTACAAACGTAAGCGCTTCTTTCGAAGTCTTGTCTTTACGGCTTGAATAATCGCCCATCATACGGCTGTATTCGCGGCTTACTTTCAAGTCGGGTGCATTGCGGGAGTTTAATGACAGTTCCAGTTTATCATCCACTACATTGATGATAAAGTCGGGGGTTATCTGGGCTACCGAACCCTTGCTGTCTACAACCGAATCGCCGGGACGCGGATTGAGGTGTATGATTTCATGAATGATCTCTTTGAGCATCTCATCATCCACATCCAGCTTTTTGGCCATCTTGTCGTAATGCTTTCTCGAAAACTCTTCCATCATATCACCAACGATACGTCTGGCTTGTTCGTTGACAAAGGTGGCCGGTTTTCGTTTGAGTTGCAGGAGCAGGCATTCCTGCAAATCACGAGCGCCGATTCCCGGAGGATCAAACTGCTGGATGGTATGCAGGAGTTTCAGGAGTTCGGTTTCGCTGGTCTCGATGTTTTGTGCAAAGGCAATATCATCAACGATGGATAACAGTTCGCGCCGCAGGTATCCGTCATCATCCAGGTTTCCGATCAGATAGCGGGCTACCGCATCCTGATGTTCGTCGAGATCGAGCATGCCAAGCTGGGTAAGGAGCAAATCCTGGACACCGGCCCCTGCAACAATCGGTATTTCCCTTCGTTCCTCATCCGGGCTGGAGTTATTGACTTCCAGTTTGTAATCCGGAAATTCATCGTCGTCAAAATAATCCTCGATATCGGTTTCTTTTTCTTCCTGGGTGGTCTTATCCTCGTCGGGATCTTCCTGGGTTATTTCTTCTTCTTTCTCTGTCTTTTCATCCCCTTCGTTATCGTCGTTGATCTCTGAATCGTCGGTATCGCTGATCACTTCCTCCTCGTCGTCATCCTTTCCTTCTTCCAGGGCCGGGTTTGCTTCCAGTTCTTCTTTGATACGTTGTTCCAGCGCAATGGTAGGCAGCTGCAACATCTTCATCAGCTGGATTTGCTGTGGACTGAGTTTCTGAAGTAATTTATGACTGAGTGATTGTTTTAACATCGTACCACTAATTTACTGATTCTGCATCAAAGTTGACCTCTCCCCCGGCTCTTCTTCGGAGGTGAGGGGGGATGTTCCTGCGTACGACCTGGACTATTTAAGAAACGGCTCAGGTTAAAACTCTGCATTTTTTGGGGTACGGGGGAATGGGATGACATCGCGAATATTACCCATGCCTGTAACAAACATAATCAGACGTTCGAAACCCAGACCGAAACCGGCATGAGGCACTGTTCCAAACCGGCGTGTATCCAGGTACCAGCAGAGATCTTCGGCAGGGATGTGCATTTCCTGCATGCGTTTCTCGAGATGCCCCAAACGTTCTTCGCGTTGTGAACCTCCGATAATTTCGCCGATGCCGGGAAAAAGGATATCCATGGCACGCACGGTCTTTCCATCCTCGTTTTCACGCATGTAAAAAGCCTTGATTTCTTTTGGGTAATCGGTCAGGATCACCGGCTTTTTAAAATGCTTTTCTACCAGATAACGTTCATGTTCTGATTGAAGATCAGCGCCCCAGGAGTCGATGATGTATTTGAATTTTTTCTTTTTGTTGTGGTTTGAGTTCCGGAGGATGTCTATGGCCTCGGTATAGGTAAGACGTTGAAAATCGTTGTCCAGACAAAACTGAAGCTTGGCAAGCAGGTCGAGCTCTGCACGTTCATCCTGGGGTTTTTGTTTTTCTTCTTCCAGGAGCCTGTTTTTTAAAAACTCCAGTTCATCGGGGCAGCGCTCGGTGGCATAACGGATCACATACTTGAGCATATCCTCGGCCAGTTGCATATTATCGTCGAGATCATTGAAAGCCACTTCGGGTTCTATCATCCAGAACTCAGCAGCATGACGGGCCGTGTTGGAGTTTTCGGCCCTGAATGTAGGGCCAAAGGTATAAACAGAGCCAAAAGCCATGGCTCCAAGCTCTGCTTCAAGCTGACCCGATACGGTTAGATTGGTGGCTTTTCCAAAAAAATCTTCCTTGAAATCAACAGCGCCCTGCTCATCTCTCGGGGTTTTATCGAAGGGCAGGGTGGTTACTTTAAACATTTCGCCGGCTCCTTCAGCATCCGAAGCCGTAATGATAGGGGTATGCATATAGACAAAGCCCCGGTCGTTAAAAAACTGATGAATAGCAAAGGCCAGCACATGGCGCACCTTAAACACAGCCGAAAAGGTGGTTGTACGGAAACGCAGATGCGCTTTTTCGCGCAGAAATTCAAGACTGTGTTTCTTAGGCTGCAAGGGATATTTTTCGGCATCGCAATCGCCCAGGATTTCGAGCGTTTTTACTTTTACTTCTACCTTCTGACCTTTTCCGAGAGATGCTGCCAGTTCGCCGGTTATCGAAACGGAGGCTCCTGTGTTAAGACGTTTGAGTATGCCCTCGTCCAGGGAGTTCAGTTCAACCACGGCCTGGATACCGTTGAGACAGGACCCATCGTTGATGGCAATAAACTGGTTGTTCCGGAACGTCCTTACCCAACCTTTGACAGTCACTGTTTTTCCAAACTCGGTGCTTTTCAGCAATTCTTCGATTTTTGTGCGTTTTTCACTCATAAAAGGGGGTTTAGAAAACTGCCCTGGGGGTTCTGAGGTTTAATCAATCGTCCGAAAACCCGAAAAGGCTTGCGAAGGTAGGGAAATTAAGGAAAAATCGAAAAAATGGATGGGCAAATCGCCTGTCGGCAAGGTCTTGCGATCTGCTCCGAATATTTTTCTGTGTTCTGATTTTGAGGAACTTAGAACATTCCAAGCGTTTCTTCAGGAAACAAACCCGGTTTCATGTCTTCTCTGCTGCATGCTTGTGCTCATTCTTTTGGAGTCGCAGTACACGCTCCTCCTTCATAAATACACGCTTTCCCTTCGTAAATACTGTCATCTCCTTCCTCATTACACCCTTTCCCTTCATAAATACATGCTTCTCCTTCGTCATTACACGCTTTCCCTTCATAAATACATGCTTCTCCTTCGTCAGTACACGCTTTCCCTTCATAAATACATGCTTCTCCTTCGTCATTACACGCTTTCCCTTCATAAATACACGCTTCTCCTTCGTCATTAAACGCTTTCCCTTCATAAATACACGCTTCTCCTTCGTCATTAAACGCTTTCCCTTCATAAATACATGCTTCTCCTTCGTAAATACAATCTTCCTCTTCGTCTATCGACTCTTGATCTTCGTAGATACAGTCATCCGCTTCGTATATCGACTCTTTGTATTCGTAAATACACGTTTCTTCTACGTCTTCCGACTCTTTTTCCTCGTCCACACACGTTCCTGCCTTGTCCATCGCACTTTCTTCTGCCTCCAGACACGCTTCTTCCTTACCGCGTGCTGCTCATTACACTTCCAAACACGTTTCGCTGCTCTTTCTGTACGGTCGGGAGGATGTGAATAATGCCAGTCCCTGTCTGCCAACACACATACTTTCGATAGGCTCTTTTCCTTAACTTGAGAAAGAAAAGATATATATTTGGACCCTGCCCGGTTTCTGAATGCCCGTTTCATTTTGTACAGCAACGTGTTCTGTTTTACGCTGAGTATGACTGTCATGGAGCGGCAGTAAAAAATACAAACCCATCTATAAAACCTGTGTAATGATACGACGCGTTAAAACAGCATTTGTCCTTTTTTGGGTGCTTCTGGTTGCTTGTTCGGCCAGTGCCCAGGAATACCCAACCAAACAGTTCCCCCGTTTCGAAACGGTTGTTCAGCAATTCTTTCAGACATACGATCTGCGGAGTGCGTATCTGGAGGTTACCACAAAATTCGAAAAGCGCAAAGATGGCTGGCATGTAAGCATTTACGAATACAGTGGGTCGCTGAAATTGGTAAAAACTGCGCTGTATTGGTCGGCTTCAGCGAGGGAATACAAGGAGTTGGATTTCGACAAGAGCAAACCCGGAAACCCGGTGGAGATACCGGCCAATTTGAAAGACGAATGGACCCTCCGGGCCTTCAACAGCTCGGTATACCTGGGTTATTCGGGCTGGGAACGGGATGTGATCGATGAGCTGAAAACACATACCGATCTGAACGATTCTTTGTTTTATATCCTCGGCCGGGCCTATGCCAGCAGGGCTACTAACCTGATCAGCAACCAGAATGATTTTCCGGATGAGCATGAACGTTTTACACTCCCCGAACACAAAGATGCCCTAAGCCCTGATCAATTGAAGTTGTACCGGGAGTATGAACACAAAGCCATCGAATGCTTTGAGAAGGTCACGAAATTAAACCCGTCATTCGGCACCATTGTGGGCAATATCGGTTTCAAGACCTGCAATGAGTATGTCAATGCCTATGTAAGTCTGCTCATGGTCCAGGATGAACAGGAAGCACGAAAGGAATTGCCCGATAAAATGTTATACGATGAGTTTGTCATTTCCTACGCCAAAAACCTGTTGAGTATGTGTGCAAAGGATGCCATACTTTTCGTAAACGGAGACAATGATACGTTTCCGTTGCTCTATGTACAGACTAAGTTGGGTTATCGTACGGATGTGAGGCTGGTAAATGCCGGGCTGTTGCGTCTGCCACGATATATAGACATGCTCCGGGAAACGTTTTTGAAATCGGCCCCTCTGCCTCTTACGTTGACGCATGAGCAGTATTGGGGAGATGTGCGGGAAGTGGTCTATGTACGGCAACAGGCAAAGTTTATGAAGATAAACAAAGCCTTTCAGTTGCTGAACGATACCTGCTGCAAACCCAGGCAGGGAGATTCGCTGCGGCCCTGGTATTTTCCTTCAAACAGGCTCTTGCTCAGCGATGAGAAAGGGATGGAGTATTCCATCACCCTGTCACAGGCTTACCTGCTTAAAAATGATTTGATGCTGCTCGATCTGCTTGCACACAACCATACCCGGCCCATGTATGTGGCAAATACCTGCGAGGTGGCGTTTTATTCGCCCTATATGAAATTTCTTACGAACGAAGGCCCTGCCTGGCATTTCGTGTTCCAGAAGCAGACCGATAGTATAAACGGGCAATACAACACCGGGGTAAATTATCAAAACCTCCTGAATCAGTTCGAGTGGAAAGGCCTGGGTTCGGCTTTGCCTGAAGCTGATCAGCAGCTCGCCTTGAATTATCAGATCGTGTTTTGGGATCTTGCAGATGCCTTGATGCGTGCGCATCAGGAAGATTCTGCCAAGACAGCGCTCCATAAAGCGGTGGCTCTTTTTCCGGATAACGTGATTCCCTGGGGAGAGGTCATGTTAAACTATGTATACGATTATTTTGTGCTTGGCGATACAAAAGACGGGCTCGAAACGGCACGTATTGTTTTGCCGCGTCTGACCGGTAACCCCAGGCGGAATGAATACCTGCAGTTTCTGCATCAACTTGCTAAAACTACGTATAGCAGAGACCTACAGGATTTGCTTGCCCACTATCCGGAGTAGGGACAGCCGTTGGCGGCATTTTACCGGTAAATCAAGCCAGGCGCGGCCAGGTTACGGATGCATGTGTGTGCATTATTTCTTTACCGGAAGGGCCATGTCGTTCAGCGAAGCCGTGATCTCCTTCACATCAGCCAGGGTAGAGGCGACGAATTTAACCTGTCTCGCCTTTGCATCGGCGCAATAATCATCCATCTGTTTGCGGAGGCTGCTGTTGTCATTTTCTAAACGGGCAATCTTTCTGAATGTCTTGGTATTTGTATTTGAGGCGCCTTTTAAGGTCTTTATTTTAGCTTGATTGGCTGCAATCTTTGTTTCCATATCAGAACGAAAACGTGACCATTCATCCAAAAGCTCAGCTTTCTTTATTGGTTCTGTTTCTTTTTGAACAGGGGCCTGCTCTTTTGCATTTGCGGCACTGTCTTTTTGTTCGGTTTTTTGCACTTTTACCGTGTCAAAAGCATCATCTGTTTTTTGTTCCTTCGATTGACAGGAGACAATGAAAATGAGAATGCTCAGGGCTGCTAATTTGTGGAAGATCTTCATGTTGTGGTGTTGGTGATTGTAGATGGATACGCCAGCCTACGATGATTTCTGTGCCGGATGTTCATTGTTCCAGCGCTCCATGCTGAAAATTTGTTTGTATGATTTGGGTTTGATTCCCATGCTGCCCGAATACGGATGATCAAGCAGGATAATGATGAAGAACAGCATCCCGATAAACATACCCAGGAGCCCATTCAGGATGACATGCATCCTGCTGTGTTCAATATCAAGGAGCATTGCACAGATCATGGTAATGAGGGCGCCGATGATCATCGGAAGCCAGATGGGCGAAGGGATCTCTGTTTCGCCCGAAGCACGCAACCCACGGTAGGCGGATAGGGTGTTGAGGTGATTAAACATCTCGGCCACCAATTGCACCTGGAATGGATTTTTGGGGTTTAGGTGTTCCATTTTATAAAACACCTTGTTGAATGCGGCGGGTGTTTTGACCACCGGTTTCATGCATTCCATGTTGGGGAACTCTTCGTCAACCACATTGTACACAAAGTCGAGGTATATGCCCATCAGTTGTCTGGCTTCAACCGTGTCGGGATAAAACTTGATGTCGCGGTAAAGGCCCATGGCCGAACTTCCTTCGTTGCTCACATTGTCCCGTGTTTGATTTAACTGTCCCCAGACTACAAACACGACAAAGCTCATTAGCAGTGCATAAAAACTGGCAATGGCAAAAAACAAGAAACCGGTTACCTCATTGTGCGAACGAAGGATCTTGATCCTTATGCTTTTGCGGAACAGATAGGTTCCCAGGGCAGCAGCGAGCCCGCTTAACAAGGTGATCAGTAAAAAGAGCAGCCAGGGCTCTATCTGGAGCATGTAATAGGTAATGGCCATGTGTTATACGTTCTGGAATGGGTGAAGGATCTGGATTTTGTTTTTTATACCCCCGTTTTTTTAACCGTTCTCAATCCTGCGCTATCCCAATGCGCCATGGTATGACAAGGAGCTGATCTGGCAGGAGTGGTTGACGGGGTCTGATCAATAGCGGTTTACTTCAATTCCCTTTTGTTTTTTCCAGTGATGCTCAATGTCAATGGCTTCTTCCTCTGTGAGTGTTTTCACGCCGAGGACAATATGTCCATCGTTTATTCCCTGGTGATATTTCTTTGCATGGACTTCGGGAATACCTGCTCCGATCAAACCTCCAATCAGTCCTCCGGTTAATCCTCCCGCTCCTGCTCCTGCTATTCCTAACAGGAATGACCCGGCAATGAGTATTCCGAAGCCTGGAATCAGGATGCTGGTGCCCAGGGCTGCAAGTGCACCTGCAATGGCGCCTACACCAATGCCGACGGCTGCACCTGTTTCAGCTCCTTCTATGGCTTTGGTCTGAGGGCCGGCAGTGGTCTTTACGGTGTGTGTATCGAAGTTGGGCGAATGTTTATCGTCGCTGAAATGTTTTTTATGCGTATCGGCCGACATCATTACGTGGATATGCGCGCTGTCGTATCCTTTTTCTTCGAGTGTCCGGTAAGCCTTTTCGGCATGCTCGCGGGTGCTGAACATGGCAGACACCTGGGTATTGTTTTTGTTTGCTGGAGTCACTACGGATCCGGTTTCGTTTTCTTTCATAAAGAGGGTGTTGGAGGGTTTGTATGTGTTCGCATGTTTGTTGCTCAAGACGCTTGCCCGGTGAGAACAACTCTTCGGCCTCAGCGGTGCACTGTTTTTTTAGATCATTTTCATTATTTCTGCGCAGCTGTCTCAAGCGCCTGTAGCTTTTCTCTGAACTCTTCTGTCGTGATCTCGCCGAGGGCAAGCCGTTTTTGTAAGATATCGAGTGGTGAAAGCTCTTTTTTACGCTGCCCCGGGATATTGTAAGGCACCGCAAAGATCCAGAAGATTAAACTTAGCCAGATGACCCACCAGATGATGTGCATCCCCCAAAAATGTAAGCCGTCGTAGAACATGGTGCATGTGTTTAAAAGGTGTCTGCATGAATCGCGTTGATGCGGCAGGTGTCTGTACTGCCCGGATTCTGTTACAAAGATGTTAAGAAGCCCTTGTAGTTCCTTACACATACTGGGTCAAGAGTTACATTATTCACTGATTGCCCGGCAGCCGCCGCGTCAGGTAACAGCGGTAGTTAAGTATGATAAGTACGATTCCTGCCGAAAGTAGGATTTCTGTAAGAGTTGTAAGCCCGGGTGTAACATCCGGCCGGGCATTGATGTGAATCTTTGCCGGGCGTAAAAGATGCGTGTATGCAAGATCTGTGCGGCTGAAAATTATTTCTAATAAGAGAATAATCGGAGAGCGGTACAGGCCCTGCTGGATCTGGGTCCTGGACGATTGCATGTGTCAATCATTCAATGCCGCTCAAAAAAATAAATCATGAAAACAAAACGATTGATTGCAGGAGCGCTTTGTTTCCTGATAGCTTCACTCGAAGTGAATAATGTGCAGGGCAAGGCTTCTGTCAACAAAACAACGTGCCGCATGTGTGGCCCGGCACATCCGGCGCCTACCTATAGTAAGCCCGTTTCAGGAATTGCAGTTGATCAGTGATTGATGTAACTCTTTGAAAATGTTGTGTAAGACGAAAGCGGTGTGGTGTCTGCATCTTTGTTCACCGAGAAATTAATCATACCTAAAAAAATAAACATGAAAAAAGTAATCCTTTCCATCGCACTCCTTAGCAGCATTCTTATCCAGGTTAAAGCCCAGGATTCACAAGACAAACGCACCCGGTTTACATTTGGAGTAAAAGCCGGTCTTAACCATTCGAACGTATACGATACACAAGGCGACGGTTTTGTGGCCAGCCCGAAATTTGGTGTCGCTTGTGGCGCTTATATAACGATCCCCATCGGAAAATTTATCGGTATCCAACCCGAACTCCTGTATTCACAACGCGGTTATATGTCAACCGGTGAAGTGTTGGGGAACAATTACTCGTTAACACATACCTCTGATTGGATTGATGTGCCACTGCTGTTCCAGTTAAAACTGACTTCCTTTTTCACCTTGCTGGCAGGGCCTCAGTTTTCATACCTCGTCCGTCAGACAGATGCTTTTACCAACGGCACTACTACCACACAACAACAACAAAGTTTTGACAACAACAACCCGCAAAAAAACCTGATGTGCGCCACTGTGGGTGCCGATATCAACATACAGCACTTCGTAATTGGCGGGCGTCTTGGTTGGGATCTGCAAAACAACAATGCCGATGGCTCATCAACAAACCCCCGTTACAAGAATCAGTGGGCACAGCTTACTGTAGGGTTCAGGATGTAGTCAGAAGCCCTGTCGCTCTTCTTCCAAACGCATGCCTGTGTATTTTAACGCCAAACACTAAAACCATGGAAAAAGAAATTACCTGGTCTATTGACCAACGCCAAAGTGAAATTGCTTTTATGGTAAAGCACTTAATGGTTACACATGTAAAAGGAACCTTTGAAAAATTCGATGCCGATATCACGACAACCGGCAAGGATTTTACAACTGCGGTGATTGATTTGAGCATTGATGTGAACTCAATAACCACCGGCGATTTGAAACGGGATGAACATTTGAAAGACGCAGATTTCTTTGATGTAAAAAAGCACCGCCAGATTGAATTCAGATCGAATACAATTGCCAGGGCCGATTCAAAAGGCAATCACGATTTCTGGGGCGAGCTTACCATCAAAGGGGTAAGCCGGGCAGTCAGGCTCAGCGCACAGTTTGGCTGGAGCGCTGTTGATCCCACCGGTGTGGAGCGGATCGGTTTTACCGTCAATGGCTCTATTAAACGAAGCGATTGGGGCCTGAACTGGAATTCTGTTCTTGAAACCGGTGGTCTCGTCCTGGGCGACGAAGTGGTCATAGCCTGCGAAATTGAATTAATCAATGCATCTACAACCCGTGCCGGTCTGAGTACGGCTTTGGCATCCTCCTCCGTAAATCAGCTTTGATCACCGAATAAAGAAATTGTTATGGAAAAGGAAAAATTAACCACAGCCAGCGGAAGGCCTTATGCCGAAGCGGAGAATTCGCTTACCGCAGGCCGCCGCGGGCCAATCTTGTTGCAGGATTATTTCCTGCACGAAGAGATGGCCCACTTTAACAGGGAGCGGATACCCGAACGTGTGGTGCATGCAAAAGGCACTGGGGCATTCGGAACATTTACGGTTACGCATGACATCTCGGCTTTTACAAAAGCAAGCCTGTTTTCTACTGTTGGCAAGCAAACAAAAATATTTGCCCGTTTTTCGCTCGTTGCGGGCGAAAAAGGGAGCGCTGATACTGAACGCGATCCAAGAGGTTTCGCACTGAAGTTTTATACAGAAGATGGAAATTGGGATCTGGTTGGAAACAATACACCCGTGTTCTTTATCAAAGACCCTAAGAAATTTGCGCATTTTATCCATTCGCAGAAACGCGACCCCAGGACAAATTGTAAAAACCCTACTGCGGTGTGGGATTTCTTTAGTCTCCATCCCGAAAGCCTGCATCAGGTCATGATCCTGATGAGCGATCGGGGAACACCCTTTTCATACCGTCACATGCATGGCTTTGGAAGCCATACTTTTTCGATGCTGAATAAAGACAACCGCCTGACCTGGGTCAAGTTTCATTTCAGGACACTCCAGGGCATCAAGAACTTTGCAAGTCTTGAAGCTGCGGCCATGAAAGGAACAGATCCCGATCACTCCCAACGCGATCTGGTTGAGGCTATAGCACGCAACGAGTTCCCCCGCTGGGAGATGAGTATTCAACAGATGTCTGAACAACAAGCCGAAGAATACTACGGCAACCCCTTTGATGTTACCAAGATCTGGAGCCATAACGAGTTTCCCCTGATCCCGGTAGGTACCATCGAACTCAATGAAATTCCTCAGAACTATTTCCGTGACGTAGAGCAGGCAGCCTTTGCCCCTGCGCATGTGGTGGATGGCATTTCGTATTCGCCTGATAAGATGTTGCAGGGACGTTTGCTTTCCTACCCCGATGCACAACGCTATCGCCTTGGTGCAAACTATGAGCAGATACCGGTCAACAAATGCCCTTATGAAGTTGCCAACTACCAACGGGATGGATCGATGCAAACCTCAGCTAACGGAGGCGCTGCTGCCAATTATTACCCAAACAGTATGGATGATGCCATACAGGTGGATGAAAAATACAAGGAACCCGGTATGCTGCTCGAATCAAACAAGATGGGTTGGTTTGACCGGAACGAAAGTGACGATGATCATTATACCCAGCCAGGGCTCTTATATAAGAACGTGATGAACGAAAATGACAAAAAAAACGTAGTGGCCAATATCGTAGCTGCCATGAAAGAAATATCAGGCGATTCAAAGAACGCCATCATCGAACGCCAATTGTGTCACTTCTTCCGTGCCGATCGGCATTTGGGCGAATTGATTGCAAAAGGCCTGCATGTGGAAATAAAACATGGCAAACCCGCGACCCTTTCTAAAACCAACTAACTAGCAAACCCAATATCCTTCTTCAACTGGGAGGAACTTTAAAAAAGAGTTCACCTACTAAATCAATGAACATGAAAAATAAATTACTACTTGGCCTTGCAACTGCCATTTCACTCTTCACCGCCACCAATCGAAGTTCCGCACAGGCGCCTGCGCTTGGAACAACCGTTAATTTCGAACTCTTTACGACAGTCGGGGCTGTCAGTAACACCGGCATAAGCCAGATTACCGGCAATGTTGGCACCAACAGCGGCTCCAGCACCAACTTCGGGAATGTAAATGGGGTGATGCACGACAACGACGGGGCCAGCGCACAATGTGCCGCCGATCTGAATATTGCCTATAACCAGTTAAATGCTGCAATTCCTACGTTCTTCCCTGCGCCACTGCTTGGAAACGGACAGATCCTCCATGCCGGGGTTTATTCTATTTCAAGCCCCGCTGTTTTGAACCTGGGCCTCACACTTGATGCACAAGGGAACCCGAATGCAGTTTTTATCTTCCAGATACAAGGCGCTTTGTCAACCAATGCTTCGGCCAAGGTTCACCTGGTAAACGGAGCGCTTGCCTGCAATGTGTTTTGGAAAGTGGAAGGCTTGATAAGCATGGCCGCCGGAACAAGCATGAAGGGTACACTGATTGCCAATAACGCTGCTATCACCACCGGTTCGGGTGATACCATTGAGGGGAGAGCGCTTTCAACAGGAGGTGCTATTACCATCGATGGGTTGATGGGGTTCACGCCAATTGGTTGTGGCAGCACTTTGCTGACCGGACCGCTTCCTCCAAACCTGGTTTCGGCCGGATGTTTTGGCGTGTTTACGTCAATTGGCCCTGTAACAAATACCGCCACCTCTTTTGTTTCGGGCGATGTTGGCTCCAACAACGGACTTACCACCGGTTTTAACCCCCTGTTTGTTACAGGGACTATCCATTCCACCCCCGATGGCGTAACGGCAGCATGTTCATCTGATTTACTCAATGCCTATAACTACCTCAATACCCTTCCTGCTGATATTGAGCTGTTGTTTCCGGTGCAATTCGGCAACGGATTGGTGCTCACTCCGCATACCTATGTCATGAATTCGGCCTGTACCTTTACTGATACCCTGTTCCTGAATGCAGAAGGTGATGCCAATGCCGTTTTTGTGATTCAAATTAACGGCGCCCTGACAACAAGCACTTTTTCGGTCGTAAAATTGGTCAACGGTGCACAGGCTAAAAACGTGTTCTGGAAGGTGGAAGGAGCGGTGAGTATAAACGGCTCTTCAATTTTCTGTGGCACGTTGGTTTCCAACAACGGGGCCATCAATATAGCTGCGGCAGATACTATTTTCGGTCGGATGCTTAGCACCAATGGGGCTATTAACACTACTTCGTTTGTACTCAAGATGCCGGCAGGTTGTTCGAATGCACCGAATATTACTGTACAACCTGTGAGCCAGGTTATCTGTAGCGGCCCTTCGGCGAGTTTTAGCGTTGTAGCCACAGGTTCGGCGCTTACTTATCAGTGGAGAAATGGAAACACAAACCTGGTTAACGGAGGAAATATTTCGGGAGTCACTACCGCAACCCTTACGATCAACCCGGCCAACATTACCGACACATCTTCCTTTTATAATGTTGTCGTTGCCGGAGCATACGCCCCAACCGACACTTCGAATTTCGTATCCTTAACGGTCAACCCGGTTACTTCTATCTCTTCGCAGCCAACCAATCAGGCCGTGTGCAATGGCAATACTGCAAGTTTTGTTGTAGGCGCTGTGGGCGGAAGCCTTACCTACCAATGGAGAATAGGAACGGTTAACCTTGTTAACGGTGGTCATATCACTGGTGCCAACACAGCTACCCTAACTATCAATCCTGCTACAGGCGCTGATTCCTCACAAAAATATAATGTTGTTATTGTCGGTGCCTGTGCCCCAAGCGATACTTCTTTAAATGTATCACTTACCATCAACTCAGTTACCTCGGTCAACGCAGTTTCAAATCAAACGCTTTGTGCCAATACAAGCACAGCTACCGTGAATTTCAGCGGAGGCGTAGCAGGCACTACCTACAGCTGGTCTAACAGCAATACAGGCATTGGTCTGGGATTGAACGGAACAGGCAATCTCAATTCTTTTGTCGCCACAAATCTGCTGACCACACCAATCACAGCAACCATCACCGTAACACCTACCGTAGGTAGTTGCAACGGGGCAAGCACCAGCTTTACGATTACGGTTAACCCTACACCGGTTACGGCTCCTGTTGCCAATCAAACGCTTTGCAATAACACACCAACTACCCTTGTCACATTTACGGGAGGAGTAGCCGGAACCGTTTTTGCCTGGACAAATTCAAACAGCCTCATCGGGCTTGCCGGAAACGGTACCGGAGCTATCAACTCTTTCAATGCTTCCGATCCAGGAAACAGCGCAATCATTGCTACCATCACCATCAGCCCCTCTGCGGGAGGGTGTACAGGCACCAACACAAGCTTTACCATAACAGTCGATCCAACCCCAGTAGTGAACCCTGTGGGCAATCAAACGTTCTGCGACAATGCCTCCTCCGTTCCGGTTGCTTTTAGCAGTGCAACAGCAGGCACTACCTACAGTTGGTCTAACACCAACACCGCAATAGGCCTTGCCGCAAACGGATCAGGTTCTATTGCGGCGTTCACCGCACTCAATCCTGGAACTACCCCGGTTACTGCTACCATCACGGTAACGCCATCGGCTGGCGCCTGCAGCGGGGCCGGAACAAGTTTCACCATCACGGTGAACCCTACTCCGGTCATGAATGCAGTAGCCAATCAAACGGTTTGTAACAATGCCGCTACTGCCCCCGTTGTTTTTAGCGGAGGTGTAGCAGGTACAGTCTTTACCTGGACAAATACAAACACCAGCATTGGCCTGGCAGGTAACGGGTCTGGCAACATTGCTTCGTTCAATGCATTAAATACCGGCACAGCAGCTGTCTCAGGTTCTATCACCGTAGCTCCTTCGGCAGGCGGATGTACCGGATCAAGCGCCAACTTCACGATTACGGTCGACCCATCACCGGTCATGACACCGGTAGGAAACCAAACGCTTTGCGACAGCGCAGCAACAGCTGCCATTGCGTTTGCAAGCAGTGTTGCAGGTACAACCTACTCCTGGAGCAACAACACGCCTTCCATCGGTCTTGGAAACGCGGGGTCGGGTAATATCGCTTCGTTCAGTGCAATCAACACCGGCTCAAATGCCGTAGTCGCAAGTATTAGCGTCACGCCTTCAGCAGGTGCCTGTACCGGTAGTAACCAAGTCTTTACCATTACCGTCAATCCTACACCACTTGCAGTTGCCAATAGCAATACACCGGTTTGTGTAGGCAGCGCGATTGACCTTACCGCTCAAACAGTGACCGGTGATACTTACAGCTGGACAGGCCCTTCGGCTTTTTCTTCCACCCTGCAAAACCCTGTGATTACAAATTCTGTTGTCACCAATGGTGGCACATACATCCTTACGGTTTCGGGTAACGGATGCAGCTCAAAACCCGTGTCGATAACTGTTGCCGAAAATTCATGTGTGGTGACCGATCTGAGTGTTGTTAAAACAGTAAACAATCTGTTTCCAATCATGGGCAATAATGTGGTGTTCACGATTACAGTAACCAACAATGGCCCAGGCAATGCAACAGGGGTTGCCGTAAACGATGTGCTTCAAAGCGGATACGCCTTTGTATCCTCCACGACCACGGCCGGTGTTTTTAATCCTGCTACCGGAGTATGGACAATCGGAGCAATGAACAACGGAGTGTCGGATGTGTTAACCATCACTGCAACGATCGTTCCGAACGGAAACTATATTAACACTGCGATTGTCTATGGAAATGAGCTCGATCCCGATATGGCCAACAACACCTCATCGGTTTTCACTACACCCATCGACTTCTTTATCCCCCAGGGCTTTTCGCCGAATGGCGATGGCGTAAACGATCTCTTTGTCATCCGTGGTCTGGAACTGTATCCTAACAATGGATTTACCGTCTTCAACCGCTGGGGCGATCAGGTGTTCAGCGCAAGTCCATACCTCAACAACTGGGATGGAACAGCCACCTCCGGAGTACGTGTTGGAGGAACTGTACTTCCGATAGGAACCTATTTCTACATTTTCACCCTGGGCGATGGTTCGAACACCGTTTTAAAGGGAACCATCTACCTGAACAAATAAACACAGCAATAGCTCACGATCTTAACAAACAACACCATGAAAATAATTCAAAAATTAGCCCTTCTGTCGGTTGCCTCGCTTGCAAGCCTGACCATGAACGCGCAACAAGATCCCATGTTTACACATTACATGGATAATACCCTTATGATCAACCCTGCTTATGCCGGAAGCCGCGATGCCTTGACAGTAACGGCCTTGCAACGCATGCAATGGGTAAGCTTTAAAGGCGCGCCGGTAACTCAGACGGTGACCCTGCACGCCCCATTACGGGATGAACACCTGGGCTTAGGCTTTTCGGTCGAGAACGACAAGATCGGGCCAACCAATAATACCAGCATGTTCCTTGATTTTGCATACATCATGAAGCTTACCGACAAGTCAAAACTCTCGTTGGGGATCAACGGAGGGATCACCGTGTTTCAGGCGAACCTCGCCAACCTGCAGGTGGATCAGGCAAATGATCCTACGTTTCAAAACAACATCAACAACCATGTTTCGCCAAACTTCGGATTTGGGGCGTATTATTACCGCGAGCGCTTTTATGCCGGTGTTTCTGTTCCAAACTTGTTGCAGAACCAATATTCGGTGGTTGACAACCCCGATGGAACGATTGAACCCGGTTCGGAACAACGCCACTACTACTTGATTGCCGGCTCTGTATTGCATCTCGCCGACAACCTCGATTTCAAACCAACCACACTTATCAAAGTAACGGCTGCCGCCCCGGCCGAAATCGATCTCACGGCTTCCTTCATCATCATGAAAAAGTTGCTGCTAGGCGTGATGTTTCGTAGCGGCGATGCTTTTGGGGCCCTGGTTGGCATCAACATCACCGATCAGCTCCACATCGGCTATTCCTACGATTTTTCTTACGGCCTTGCTACCCCCACCTATAACCAGGGCAGTCATGAAATCGTGTTACGTTACGATTTCATGTTCTTCAGCAAGAAACAGATACACAACCCACGTTATTTCTAAACGCTACAAAAACTTACGCTATGAAAAAAATACTCATACCTATCCTTTCTCTGCTCTGGATCAGTTCAACGCTTTGTGCCCAGGAAAAATCCAGAAAAGAGCTCAAAGCCGATAAATATTATACCAACTATGCGTTCGATAAGGCCATCGATCTATACAAACGCACCAAAAACCTCACCCCCGAAGGACAGTGCAAACTGGCCAAGAGCTATCATAACCTGGGGCAGAACATCGAATCTGAATTGGTGTATGCCAGGCTTACAGCAACTGCCGATGGGGCCACTGCCGAAAATGAGTACAACTATGCCATGGTGTTAAAATCAAATGGCAAGTATGACCAGGCCAATACCTGGCTCGATAAATTCAGCTTGCTCAAACCTGCTGACTTGCGCGCCCAGAGCTATCAGGCCAACAGCAGCAAACTCAATACCCTGCAGTCTGACCAAGGCGTATACAGCACGCTTCATCTCGATATGAACAGCAATGCCGAGGATTTTGGGCCGGCCTATTATCAGGATAAAATTGTGTTTGCATCTACCCGCGAACGGCCTCATTTTATCGAACGCCGCGACAACTGGAACCGAAAGCCATTTTTGGATATGTATGTTTCTGAAATAGACAAAGGGCAACTTACCAAACCGAAAAATTTCAGCACTAAACTGAACAACATACGTCACGACGGGCCTGCCAGTTTTAATAAAGACGGAAGCTATATTGCTTTCACCCGCAATGATTACGATGTAAAACGTAAAGACAAGGCCCAGCAGCTTGATATTTTCTTCAGCACCTTTGCCGATGGAAAATGGTCAACACCGGTAGCGTTTAAACTCAACAGTACCGCGTACTCCGTAGGGCAGCCCTGTCTTACAGGAGATGGGAAAATCATGTATTTCACCAGCGATATGCCCGGAGGCTATGGAGGAACCGATTTGTACCGTACCACAAAAGATTCAAGCGGTGTTTGGGGAACTGCTGAAAACCTCGGAAATAAAATCAATACCGAAGGCGATGAAATGTTTCCGTTCATCGAAGAAAAAAACGGTGTGCTGTTTTTCTCTTCAAACGGACGGTTTGGCGTAGGCGGACTTGATGTGTTTATCGTTGCACTCAACGGAAAAGATTTTGGCCCTGTTGTAAATGCCGGAGCCCCTTTAAACACCCCTGCCGATGACTTTTGTGCCATTGTTAATGACCAGCTCAAAACCGGTTATTTTGCCTCTAACCGCGCAGGCGGCAGTGGCAGCGACGACCTCTACTCGTTTCAGATCTTGAAGGATATGGGCATCGGCAAACGCATCAATGGCATTGCAAAAGACAAAGCCGGAACCCCATTGCTCAACGCATTTGTTTCGGTAAACGATGGCTTGGGCAAAGTACTCGATACGGTCACTACCAAAGAAGGAGGCGCCTATTCATTTTATGTGGAGTCTGATAAAACGTTCACTCTGAAAGGCACTAAAAAAGGATACTCCGAAGGCGATACCACCGTAAACACAACCGGACCTGATTTTATTGTCAAAGGTAATGTGACACTCCTCATGCAGGAAGAACCCGTGGCAGAAACCATTAAAGTTGGAGACGACTTAGGGAAACTTGTAAAAACAAAAACACCCAAGCCCAAAGGAGCAGCCCCTTCCTTTCAATCCAATGACGAAATTGCCTATTTCGACCTTGATAAGTTTAACATCCGCCCCGATGCTGAAGTGGAGATGGACAAGATCGCAAAGATCAT
>Ga0206851_1026_pt1 | contig 52209 bp, 50 predicted proteins | sample Alteio_BWOrgCont_13_FD_152904 | JGI IMG/M metagenome (GOLD analysis project Ga0206851, IMG submission 152904) | Enriched cells from forest soil in Barre Woods Harvard Forest LTER site, Petersham, Massachusetts, United States -... | ecosystem: Environmental > Terrestrial > Soil > Temperate forest >... | reverse complement strand
AATTGATATAAAAGCTGATAGAGCACATTGGAATGTGCATGAACCTGGAGAAAAAGAAAGGCCTGAAAATATAGGGATTGCATTGTTTGGTGCTGCGCTAGAGGCCAATGCAGCTCTTGATTCTGCCCGCTTGCGTGAAGTTATTGAAGCGCTGCCTGAAGCACTAAGGGCTAAGGCAAAACAAATTCTGAATGATAAGATTGTGGCGCTAGAAGCAGTTGGAGATAGTGTGACTGATCAAGCGGAGGCTAAGGCAAGAAACCATGCAATCGATTTGGAATTAAATAATTTTTTTGCAGTTGATTGTTTCCGCCACAATGCTGATGAAAAAGCTGTAGAGGCTTATCGGGAATTTTATAATGAGATAGTTTCATTATTTGAGCTTTCAGAAGAAGTCGAATATCAAGCACTGGCAGACCAAGAAACTCGCCATGGTGAATTTCAGCATCAATATTATACTATCTTGCCTGCTTTTGCTGACGAGGAAACACATAACAAATTTGGTATTCTTACTGATATCATTGTTCGTAGCGCTTTAAATGAAATGGGTTTTGATATTTATTTTACATGGGTCGATGACCAATTTATTAAGCTGGCTGAGCCAGGAACAAGAGGGGCTTATTTTGATGTGAGGCTAACTACCGATAGTGTGTCAGGCGATTTTATATTTTCCACCACCGTGCCGGAAGAAATTGATATCAAAGCATTAAAGGCCTCTATTAACAAGCAGAAGGTTAGGATGCAGGAGCCAGCAAGTTGGGAACATAATGTGAGCTTCTTGGTACTGCTGGAGACTTCCGGAAATAATCCATGCTATCACGCGAGTCGCAAGTAGCAGGATAGTCCGTAGCACCAAACCGCCGAAGAAGGCGGAAATAAAGGCTACTATGCCCCCGAGCACTAGTCCTAGGTCGATGATCTGGTATCTCCGAACCACAGACCCATTCGATTCCATACCGACCTTTTGGGCCACGAGCGCCCAAATGGCCAGATACACGGCCGTGAAGGCGGCTAACCACATCACGACGACGTGTGTCGGCGAGGCCGCCAATTCGAACCACAATCCCCAAAACTGCAAGACGAGATTCAACATGGCATAACTCCAAAAACTGAGTGTGATAGACCAGGCACAAACACGCAACCGAGCGTAGAGTGTGCCCAGTCCGGGTGTTTGCTCCTTTAGTTGATCGAATATTGGGGGTTTTTCGCCCACAATACTCAACTAACAGAAACGCCCCCATTATAGCATATAAATGGTTAACGAATAGTTAACAAAATGCTGTGGCTTAAATTATTTTCTTCCCGGAAAATCAGCTAACATATTGATATATAACAATACATGCATTGAGCCGGGGAAATAGGAGTGATACGTCATTTTCAATGTCATACTCGTGCTTGACACGAGTATCCATCTAAAAACAAAGCAATTATTTATTGCGATGGATCCTCGCGTCGAAGCGCGAGGATGACACACGTTAAGGTAAAATTATGCATTACCGAAACAGGGGCTAATTTTTCCGCATCCCCAATAGGTGACACACCGAATAGGTCAAATCCGCCCGGTTCATGGTATAGAAATGGAATTCGTTGATTCCGGCTTCCGATAATATCCGGCATTGCTCGGCGGCGATGATGGCAGATACTATATTATGGGTTTCTTGGTCATCATCCAGGCCGGATAATAATTCTTCCACCCATTTCGGGATGCTGGCCCCGCAGGCAGCAGAAAATTTCACTAATTGCTTGAAATTGGAAATGGGAATAATCCCCGGCACTATCGGAACTTTTATGCCCTTTTTCCGGGCTCTATCCAGAAATCCAAGGAAAACCTCCGGATCGAAAAAATATTGGGTAATAGCACGGTTGGCGCCGTTATCTATCTTGCGTTTCAAATTATCCAGATCAGCTTCCGGGCTTTTGGCTTCCGGGTGCGTTTCCGGATAGGCGGCCACCGAAATCTCAAAATTCCCGATTTTTTTTAGTCCCAATACCAAATCACTCGCATAATCATACCCTCCCGGATAGGGCTGATATTGCTTAGAATCCAGAGGCGCATCACCGCGCAAAGCCACGATATGCCTAACTCCAGCATCCCAATATTCTTTAGCAATGCCATCAATCTCTGCCCTGGTTGCACCAATACAGGTTAAATGCGCCGCTGGTTTCAATACAGTTTCTTTAAGTATACGAACAACAGTTTTATGGGTGCGTTCGCGAGTGGAACCTCCCGCACCATAAGTGACCGAAACGAACCGGGGCTGCAAGTTTTCCAATTTTTTCACTGAGCGCCAGAGTTTTTCTTCCATCTCCGACGTTTTTGGCGGGAAGAATTCGAACGACACTAGCGGCTTTTTTGCCAGGAAAGAATTTTTTAAGGACAATAAATATTCGCTGCTTATTTTATCAGATTTCACTTTCACTGCTATCCAACCCTTTGAAATTCATAAAAACACACTTACAATTTTATGGCAATTTTTCTAATATTGCTTCATTAATTAAGTTGTTGTTAAGAATGTTCTAGTATAATAAGGCTTGGTATAAAGCACTTTTGGCAGTAATCAAATGAACAAATTTCACTCCGGCCTTTTTTTCCTAGCAACATTAATCATCGCAGCCTTCGCACCTTTATCATCCTACGCGGTGCATGCGCCACAGCCAGTGCCGGAAACTGATTATTATGCTGAAGGCAAAGACATGCCGGATTATCTGGAGCCAATGAACCGTGGCATATTCGAATTCAACAGCTTCGCTGACCGCATATTGCTGCACCCAATAGCCAGCGCTTATAAAGATATAGTACCAGAACAGAGCCGCGCTGCTACCGGACGATTCCTTAGAAATCTTGCATCGCCGATTGTGCTTGCTAACTCCATGCTGCAAGGTGATGTAGAAAATTCATTCGCCACTTTCTGGCGGTTCTGCATAAATTCCACTCTAGGTCTTGGCGGTCTTTTCGATGTCGGAAGCCAGATCGGCATGCCATATAAGAAAGAGGATTTCGGGCTAACCATGGGCCATTACGGAGTAGACCACGGCACTTACTTAGTGCTGCCAATACTTGGTCCATCGTCATTGCGCGATGGCACAGGCATGATAGTCGACCTCTTCTTTGATCCACTGAATTACCTGCCAAGTGATTATGATTATGTGCCTTACGTCCTCGATTCGGCCCGGGTAGTAAATGGGCGCGCGGCAGCGCTTGATTTCACTGATACGGTGGATAAAGTTTCGCTTGATCCCTACGCCACTTATCGCAGCGGCTATTCACAGCGACGGTATGATATGCTGAAAGGCGATGGCAATGGGGCAAGATCTAACGACATATCAGCATTTAAATAGACGTTTAAATAACCTCTTTATTTTTAATTCCGCACCCGCTATATGTTCTTTAAAGAATATATGAGGAGCACCTTTTCTAAATTAAAATTCCTGCCGCTGGCCGTTTTGGCGGCTGCACTTTTTCTATCATTACCCGCCCTCGCCCAAACTGATTCCGCGAAAAAATATGTCCAGGACGTTGGAGATAAGGTACTTGCCATCATCAGCAATAAATCACAATCCGATGATGCCAAGGAAAAGAAACTTATTGGCATCTTCAATCAGACAGTTGATACCGAATGGATGAGCCGGTTTGTGCTCGGCCATTATTATCGCCAAGCCACTCCCGCCCAATTGAAGAAATACAAAGATCTCTACCGGCAATATGTTCTAGAAAGTTATGTGCCGAAATTTCGCCAATATACCGGTGAAAAATTCCAGATAACCAGCGCCCGTCAGGATGGTGATTCCGAATATTTGGTGCAAACCGAAATTTTACGGCCAAACCAAGAATCAGTGCGGGTGGATTACCGGCTTGCCGGAAAAGGCGGGGGCTTAAAGATAGTGGATATAATCGTTGAAGGCGTGAGCCTAATTAACACTCAGCGCTCGGAGTTTGGCTCAGTGATTTCGCGGGAAGGCTTTGATAGCTTGATCACCAAACTTGATGGAATGGTGAAAGACTATAATTCCGCACACGGCTAAGATTAGAAAGTAATAACTTATTACCACTAAGTGATCCAAACTTTTCTGATGGCTCTTACTGCGCTCAACCTATAGGGTATAAAGAATAGAGTGTGTAAGGTTCAAACTGCAGCAATCATATGGATAAAAAAATCGGTGGGTTTTTTCCCTTAGATCTGCCTTTACCTAAAGTATCGCAAAATATTCTGGCGCTTTGGCAAGCTTCGGAATATTCCCATCTGTTTTTCGCAAATGGCAGAAGCGCACTTAATCATTTACTGAAATTAAAGAATACGAAAACTTTATGGCTCCCAGCTTATAGCTGCACATCACTAACAGAAGCCGCACAAAATACTGGGGCTTCCTTGCGATTTTTCCCCATTACCGAGCAACTTTCCCCTGATTGTGGTTACCTTAAAAAAAACATAAAATCCAAAGATGCAGTCCTCGCCATTGATTATTTTGGGCGGAATCCAGACGTCGCCTTCACGCATCTTGTTAATGAATATTCTGATATCGACTGGATAGAAGATAGGGCGCAAGCCTTATCTCCCGGCACTTCTCCCTGGGGTGATTTCATAATTTATTCGCCGCGAAAACTTCTGGGAGTGCCAGATGGTGGCGTCCTGGTTTCGAGAAAATCGAAGCTTCCAGAAGTAAAACAAGCACTAAACCCCGATGCAGATTTTATCAAACCATCCCTTTTGCGTTATGAAGATAAAGAAGAAGCGCATAATAATATCTGGCATGCCGCCAATAGCGCTCATGAAAAATCGATGGTGGCAAGCAATTTCCCAATGAGTCGCATCAGCCGTGATATACTTGCTGCTACAAAGCCAGCACCTCTGATATCAGCGCGAAAAGCCAATTATCGAGTGTTAATGAAAGCATTACAAAACATTGCACTTTTGCCCGATGATGATACAAGCTTTACACCATTGGGTTTTCCGATCCGGTTAAAAAATCGGCAGAAGGTAGCCACTTTCCTACATACAAATGGGATTTTCGCTGCCATTCACTGGCCAGAACTTCTTTGCTCTCCTAATGAGTTTGCCTTTGAGCATGAGTTGAAAACGCATATCCTAACCTTACCTTGCGACCATAGATACGACAAAAGCGATATGGAAAAAATCGCATCTCTTACACAAGAAGCGATTGCATGACTCATCCTTACGCTTCCGAAATATATGCGCATGCCTTCCCAACAGAATACCAGCCCGTTTATTTGGCAGAGGCAAAAACTCATATATTAAAACGCAAGATTCCAGGCACTGATTATTTTGATGCGATAGGAGTTTATCCCTTATGCCCCATTGTTGCAGAAGCCAGTTTGGAAAAAGATTTCATGGCACTCAAAAAAGATGGAATAGTATCTCTGGTTTTAGTCGCCGATCCGTTTTTCCATCCATCATTGGACAAACTGGAAAAGTTTTTTGAGCGTGTTACTCCCTATAAGGAGCATTATATCCACGATTTCACACTCAACCGGAGTTACAGCAAACATCACCGCTATGAGGTAAAAAAGGCCGTCACACTTTGCCAGACTAAGAACTTCTCACTAATAGATTACTTGGACGAATGGTATGCCCTCTATCAAAATCTTATGAAGAAGCATGAGATAAAGGGCATGCAAGGATTTTCTAAAGATTATTTTTCGAAAATTTGTGCACTGAATCCAGTAACTTTCGGTGCATTTAGTGAAGGTATTTTAATTTCCGCCCATATCTGGTTTGAGTATCAGGGTTATGCATATAGCCACCTTGCTGCCTCTAATGAGACCGGCTATCGCACCAGTGCCGCTTATGCTGTCTATGATACTAGCCTGCAATATTTTGCTGAAAGAAGAACAAAAACCTTGGATCTTGGCGCGGGGGCCGGAGTAAGCGAGGCTTCAAAAGGCTTAACTTTCTTAAAAAAAGGATTCAGCAACGTCAGCAAAATCTGTTATCTTTGCGGAAAGATTTTGAATGAAGAAACATATATGAAATTAAGTGCCGGAAAGAAAACTGATTATTTCCCGGCTTATAGAGGATGAGAAAATTCTTCCTTAATCTGGGACATCATCACTACATCGTGAAAAGTTCCATTTTTAAATATATCCTGCCGCTTTACGCCCTCCCTCTTGAATCCGGCTTTTTCATAGAGCTTTAGGGCAGCGGTATTCTCCTTTAGAACATCGAGATGAATCCGATTCAAGCCACGATCCTCGAAAGCATGTTGAAGCATAATACGGGTTGCAAGCAACCCGATTCCCTTTCCTCTATAAACTTCCTCGCCTATCATAAGTGAAAATTCCGCCGAGCGATTTATTGGATGAATGGAGGTGAGATTCACATTGCCAATGTAAAGATCTCTCTCTTTCAAAATAATGGCAAGCCGCACTGTCTTCTCCCGGCTTTGCAGATAATTATCGAACCAAACTTCATCCACCGCGCCGGAAATGAAAAGAAAATTATTGCCGAGCTGATCCAGCAATTTTTTATCATTTCGCCAGCTATTCAACTGTGAAAGATCTTTTTTCTCAAGCTCACGCAGATATATAGGAGAATCGGAGTTCGTTTTCATTTTTTCCCTCTACCGCAAAGTAGGAAAATGCTCGCGCATAAATCTGGATATATCATGCCAAGTTCGTAGCAACCATCCAAATATTCCTTACTGATTATATCGGTTTTCATCAGTTTATCGAACTGGAAATTGGCAAGTGCCTTGAAGAATATTCCGCCACGATGAATAATCTCTAAGCCCCCAGCTCTAGCATCACGCTCAAGCGTATCTAAACTATAAGTTATCCGGTGACCGTGTTTGAATTCACCTTCGGTTACTGCGGAATTATGAGATATCAATCCCATTTTTACCGCGATTTGGCGCGATGGTGCATTGGCATTTGGCGTTACCAGGAACAACTGCCCACTAGCAGAAAGCCAAGAACAGACTCTCTTTAAAATTTCAACTGGCTTGTCCAGATGCTCTAAAGTATGGACAAGGAAAATCGCATCGTATTTATCTTTGACCGGCGCTTCTTCGAAAGTGGAATGAATGAATTTCACATTTTTACCAACCCTAGCACTGGTATGCTTAATCAAATTTTCTGCAGCTTCGATAACCGTCAAATCCTTATAATGCTTCACCAACATTTCGGTGAATTCTCCTTTATAGCATCCCATCTCAAGCGCTTTGCCTTCAGGTAGAAATGGCAGAAAAGAACGCATCATATAATTACGCAAGATATTATCAAAATCATAGGCGTACTGCCGCTCTTTAATATCCTTAGACTCTTCAACGTAATTTCTGGCCATGATTATCCTTGATTTGGTTTGTACATGCGCTTTTCCGGTGGTTGGTACCATTCATCTAGATTCGCCGGAACACGGGCATTATATCCTAGTATCTGCTTCATTTCCTCGGAAAGTTTGCCAGCATAATCATAACCCAAGACTCTGGGATAATCGCATTGCTGTTTCATAAAAGGCTTAGTGAATGTTGGTGTTATACAGCGGCGCAGATTCTGCGTACGGTTCTCTCCAGCCGCATGCCATAAATTGGAATTGAATAATATGATGCTGCCAGCTTTTCCTATAGCGCGAGCGGCCTTGGCAAAAAATTCCTCGTTTGTCGGTTTTTCCGGCTTGAGATGCGATCCAGTGTAAAGGTAAGTTGCGCCATTTTCCTCAGTAAAATCATCAAGCATCACCAACATATTCAGCATAAGTGGAAGGGTGCCCGAAAACATACGGATATCACGATGAACATTGCTAGCATAAGTAGACCCTCTCGGCATATTGATAATTCCGCCTAGCGAATTAAGAATGAAATTGCCGCCAAAGAATCCTTTAACATATTCCCATAACGGCATTTTTTCCAAAAGCTCCAGGAAACTAGCACCAAGCCCCACCAAATGATGTACTGAGCCATCAGTGTTTTCTGCGATGCCATTCTTCACCTGCACGCTCCGGCAAATATCATAAGCCTTGGCAAGATCGGCACTCAGCCGATTTATAAATTCCTGATTTAGAATACCGGGGAAAATCACCCAGCCATCCCGTTTCATTCCAGAATTGAAATTATCTATACTTAGCATTTAAATATTTTTCTCCTTAGGAAATGTCTTTCCTATCAGCCATTCGATGATTTCCGGCACAAAATCCTCTAGGTTGAAGATTTTATGGCTGTTTTCCCGGATTTTTCTAGTAATCATGTTATGAAAATCTCGATCGCTTCCCATTTTTAACGCCATTTCTATATATTCGTCTTTCGTTGCCACGTTATACATTTCTTCAATTCCCATTTTTTTATACATGTAATGAGTAATGCGGCCGCGCATGAATTCGCTCTGATAGGTCACGACCGGAATTTCCCAGGCGAAGCATTTATAATTCGTCGAGCCGAGACCAAAATATAGGCTGTCCATTACCACGTCGATATTTTTCAGCGCATGGTAGAAATCATCTCCTAGCTTGGATGGAATGAAATGGATGCGACTCCGCAAATCATGCGGAATATTTTTTTCAAAGCGATTTCTCAAGAAATCACTGTATTGGCTCATTTCATTGCCAAAAATGATTATCTTAGCGCCTAGATCGCGCTTCATAATTTCGGTAAATATATAGTCAAGATCGGGGTGCAGTCGGGAAGGAACGACGGGTACGGCGTAAAGCCTTCCTTCCGGTAAGCCCAGTTCTGCTCTTGATTTCAGAGGGCTGGTAGGTGTTTCCGGACGGTCATGCGAAAAGGGCATGGAGGTAAGGAACACCGGCGTTTCACTATAATGTTCCGGATAATTCGGCGGCTCCAAATCCATTGTCGTTATGGCATAATCTATAGTCTTTATACCGCTTGTCACCGGATGCCCGGCTGCCAAGACAACCTGTACAGGTGCATAACGGCAATGCGCATGCATGAAAGTTTGCGCACCCAAGCCAAGCTCCGGATATATCACTACATCAAGCTGCATGGCGGCAATAACCTCGCGGTCTTCTGTAAATATTCTTTTGCAGCTATAAATACGTCCGGAAAATTCGCATATGATTTTTTCCGTTTCACCATCTTTATCATTTTCCGTGCCAGTATAAATAATCATCAACTCGAATCGCTTATCGGCATATAATGCCCGCCACAATGCCATCTGAGTGTGAGTCAGGAAATGATTCCGCAAATATTGGGTGATGATACCAACTTTTATTTTATCACCTGATTTTCTGATTGGATGTAAAACATGATCGGTGGTGAAATTCAGATCTGGAATCACCAAGCGCAGGACCGATGAGAAACCCTCCATGAACGGCTTCATATTACGGCCCTGATAAGCTTGAAAAAAAGGAACGATGTTAATTTCCTCAAGTGGCTTCGTATTCACCAAATCTCCAGGAAGCGCCTGAATTGCAAGATTGAGATTTTTTATATTATCGTCGATTTCCGCATTGGAATTGGCAAGATGCGGTTGCTGTACGGCGCGGAAATAATAAAACCACGGATCATCAGGAAAACGCTTGATCGCCTGGCCAAAAATTTTCATGGTGGCGGCAAAGTTGTTGGCGGCATAAGCCGCTTCAGCGTAAATGCGCCAGGCTGCATAATGGTATGGATTTAGTTCAGTTGCCAGGCTGGCATGAAACAGCATTTTGTCGACCTGCACGTTGTTTTTAAAAGCATGCGCTATATTGTAATGCGCGGCGAAAGAGCGCGGATTCAGCACAATGGCTTTTTCAAAGGATTTAATCGCATCCAGTCCCTTCCTTTCTATCGCTGCAATCATGCCGAGATTGATCCAGGGATCCTCATAATTTTTGTTCAAGGCCATCGCTTTTTTGAACATAGCCTTTGCCTCTTCGTAACGCTCCATCTCCTTGAAAGTAAGGCCGAGATTATTGATAAAAAAAGGATTCTCCCGCTCGATTTTCAACGCCTGGTGATGAATTTTCACGGCCTCGTCGTACCGTTTATTATCACGTAGTGCCATCGCGTAACTATCCAGTATGTGGGAGTTTTTCGGGGCAAGTTTTACGGCTTTTTCCATCAGCTCCAGTGCGGTTTCCTTCTCACCCTTGTTCATGGCGATGGCGCCCTTTAGGTGTAATACGCCGCTATCCTCGGAATTTTTCAGCAGAAGCCGATCGGCTATTTCCATGGCCTCCGTAAGTCGCCCGGATTGGTAAAGCCGAATCGCCTGATCTAACATCTCGCCCAATCTAGCCTTTTGATCTAATAAATTCTTTTTCCAGTTTTAATAAATTCTTACTGCGCGATTTGATGAATTTTGCTGGCACTCCGCCATAAATTCCCCATTTGGCCAGGGATTCTATTACCAACGAACACGCTCCAACAGCGACTCCCTCTTCCAGAGTAACACCTGGCAATACAACGCTATTGGCGCCAATTATAGCATGACGCGATACTTTGACGGGAGCTTTGGTTACATTCGTATATTTTTCAGGGATCGTCGGGTGCGCCATAGCCTTGCCGGAAAAATTATCCGATGCGGTATAAATCCTAACACCCGACGACACACCGGAGAATTCTTCTAATACTAATTCGGCCTTGGCTATTATCGAGCCCTGATTTGCCACATGCACATAATCTCCGATATGAACCGGTCCGGAAGCCGAAATCACATTGAAATCATCGATGCGGCAGAAATCACCGAGAGTGATGTTTTCTGCACCGTAAATGCTGGCAAGGCGGCTAACCTTCACATCACGGCCAATTTTTCTAAATCCTATTTCACTCAGTTCTTTCTTGGTTAAAAATCCGCCATGCAACACAACATTCTCCCTGAATGATTTATTATTTACAATACCAGTCACTATATATAAAAACGCGATAACATCGATTATAAATCCTACCGTCGCCTAGCGTTTTTCAATATTCCCTGCTTACTGAGAAATCCAAAAGTTCCAGCAGCGCTTCCTTTTCCGGCGAGACGGTGAATATCTCCATGGATTTTCTAGCTTTTTCCACATATTTTTCCGCGTAATCTATTGCTTCTTTCAGCACTTGATATTTTTCCATTATGGCGACTGCCCGGCTTAAATCGCCCTGCCATTGGTTCTTTTCCCGGATTGTCCTAATCCAAAATTTCTTTTCTTCCGCATCGCTCTTATGCCAGGCTAGTATCACTGGAAGGGTAGCCTTGGATTCACGAAAATCACCGCCAATCGATTTTCCGAGTTTCTCGCGCCTGGCCGAATAATCCAGTGCATCATCAGCAATCTGGAACGCCAATCCAAGATTATGCCCAAAATCGAATAATGGCTTTTCATATTCAGTCCGTTCGGCAAGCAATGCGCCAATCTGGCAAGCGGCTGCAAATAATTGCGCCGTTTTCGCCGAGATTATTTTCAAATAGGTAGGCAAATCATTTTCTATATTGTTCTCGTGCGCTAGTTGCAAAACCTCACCCTCCGAAATGATGGCAGAAGTATCCGAAAGCAGTTTCAAAACCTTCAAACTACCGTCACCAACCATCAGCTGAAACGCCCGGGAAAGCAGGAAATCACCCACCAGAATGCTGGCCGGGTTACCCCACAAGTTATTGGCGGTTTTTGCCCCGCGTCGAAGATCGCTTTTATCCACCACATCATCATGCAGGAGGGTCGCGGTATGGATGAATTCAACACACACAGCAAGCCGGATTTGTCGGTCACCTACATAGCCGGAAAGGCGGCTTGAGAGCAGGGTAAGAATGGGCCGCATCCGTTTCCCACCCGATGATATTACATGTTTTGCCACTTCCGGTATGAGCGCTACGTCATTTTCCAGCAAATGGCTTATCTCACGCTCTACCGCATCCAGTTCATCACCGAATAGCGGGCGTATGGTTTCCAATATTGCAGCAGTGGATGATGGCATACATAGGCTTTAGCATACCACGACAGATAATCAAATTATAATACTTACGGACTATAGTAGATTATCTGCAATAAAGCACTGTTTCTTCAGCGTGGATAGTATAGTGATCGATGTAAAATTTATAACCAAGCCCCTGTTCGTGGAGAAAATTACAAATCTCAAATAAATCATCAGGCTTGTGATATATGGAAATAGCGAGTTTCGGCTTAAACCGGGCTATTGACGACAGCGCACCTTTTATTGCATCCATCTCTGAACCTTCTATGTCCAATTTGATGAAATCGATTTTAGTTATTTTTCCGGCCACAACCAAATCATCAATTCGGCACAACGGTAGCGGTTGCTCTCCCACTCTAAAGCCTGGAGCATAGTGAGAAAGCTGGATAGGCGGAGCTTCTACTGTTTTATCGGCAAGACCGTATTCAAATAACTTGATGTTTTCAAAACCGGGCCGGCTGAAATTATATTTGCATATATCTATGTGATTCTGCACCAAATCGAATGCGTAAATGGCGCCGCTAGGCCCGACGCTTTTAGAAAAAACCACTGCAGTGTCCCCAGTACAGGCGCCACCATCTATAATATAATCTCCAGGTTCCGGCTTTATTACCACCCCATTTCGTTCGAAAAAATATTGCCGATAAACCAAAGTCGGAATTAATGCTAATGCATCACGTATGCTATCCAGCGTGTATCTAACGCCATTCCACTCCGCATCGTAAAATACCAACTCGCCAAAAATGCCGCTGGAGACAATGTTCGATTTTTCTTCTCTGAAAATTTCTTTGAATTTTTTTGCTTCGCTGGCCAAATTCGGCACATTGGAATTTATTCTCATATGCAGATGCCCGGCCAAGCGGAATCTGATTAAATCTAGGTATAAAGATTTGGATTTATCATCTGCAAGCCTGGAAAAGGCGGTGAATATATTTTCGGCATTGCTGATAAACCAATCCATATATGTACAATGGATTCCGATATGGAATTCTTTCGATCTATCAACCCCGTCATAACTAAATCTGGCATAATCGTAATTATTTTCTTCCAGATGATGGATATCCTTATAAAATGCATCAAGCACCCAGGTCTTAAACTCCTTCACATTTTTGATATCCATATAGCAACCTAATATAGCATTTAGAGGAGGAAGAAATGAAAAAAGGACAGGTCAGGCATTACTGACAAAAAAATACTCGAAATTCTTATATATTCCATTATATTGGCCGCCTCTATGAAAAATAACACTAAATCGTTCCAGGATTTGATATTAACTCTCCAGTATTTCTGGGCAGATCAGGGCTGCGCTATTTTACAGCCCTATGACATGGAAGTGGGTGCTGGAACGTCACATCCGGCGACGATACTCCGCGCACTTGGCCCAAAAACTTGGAACGCCGCTTATGTTCAACCCAGCCGCCGCCCGAAAGATGGCCGCTATGGTGAAAATCCGAACCGGCTCCAGCATTATTATCAGTTCCAAGTGATCCTGAAGCCTTCACCCGATAATATTCAGGATTTATATCTGCAAAGCCTTTACGCAATTGGAATTGACCCGCTGCTCCATGATATTCGGTTCGTGGAGGATGATTGGGAAAACCCAACACTCGGCGCCTGGGGGCTCGGCTGGGAAGTATGGTGCGATGGCATGGAAGTAACGCAATTCACATATTTCCAGCAGGTGGGGGGAATAGAATGTTCGCCCGTTTCCGGCGAAATCACCTATGGTTTGGAACGGCTTGCTATGTTCGTTCAGGGTCTGGAGAGCGTTTACGATATTGATTGGAATGGCGTGAAAGGCGCGGGCGCACTCACCTATAACGATGTGTTCAAGGAAAACGAACGCGAATTTTCGGCATTTAACCTAGAGTTTGCCGATACTAATATATTACTCCAGCATTTCCGGGATGCCGAAAAAGAATGCCGCGCAATGCTGGATAAAAACCTGCCGCTTCCCGCATACGACCAATGTTTGAAGGCAGCACATAATTTCAATTTGCTTGATGCGCGGGGGGTAATTGGCGTCACCGAACGGGCAGCTTATATAGGAAAAATTCGTACACTAGCGAAGGGCTGCTGCGAAATGTGGGTAGAGAAAGAGGCAAAAAATGCTGCTTAAAATTTTAAAAGGCAAAATCCACCGGGCCACCGTCACCGCATCTGACTTGAATTACTCGGGTTCTCTCGGCATTGATGAAGCTTTGATGGAAGCAGCGGGGATTATCAATAACGAACATATAGAAGTTTATAACATCACTAACGGCGAGCGTTTTACGACTTACGCTATCCCCTCTCCGCGCGGGAGTGGCCGGATTTTCGTTTATGGCGCTGCAGCACATTTGGCGAAAAAAGGCGATTTATTGATCATATGCGCCTTCGGATTGTGCGAAGAAAAAGAAGCAAAAAAATACCATCCGAAAGTGGTGATCGTAGATAGCGAAAATAAAGTGGTAATCAAAAAGGATCACGATTCCGATGAGTGAATTACTTAATGCCGTCATTCCGGCGAAAGCCGGAATCTTAGCCAAGATCCCGACTTGCGTCGGGATGACACTGGTGGTTTCCAATGCCTGATTTATTGCTCGAATTATTTTCTGAGGAAATCCCGGCACGGATGCAGTTGGATGCGCTTGATAACCTATGTACTCAACTATCGAGAGGTCTTTTCAACGCAGGATTTAGGTATCCTGAAAAGGAACAGGACTGGCTAACAGGCTTCGTCACGCCACGTCGATTGACATCGTGGATTAAGAATCTGCCAGTTGTGCAAACAGATATAAGCACGGAACTCAAAGGCCCCAAAATCGATGCACCCGAAGCAGCACTTCAAGGTTTCCTTAAAAAAAATGGCCTAAAGCTCGAACAGCTTGAAAATCGCAATGGTATTTACTTTGCCAATATCCATCAGAAAGGCAAGCCAACAGCAGAAATTCTAAAATCCATCATCGAAGAAATCTTGGCCAAATTCCCTTGGCCCAAACAAATGCGCTGGGGCGATAATAAAATCACCTGGGTCAGGCCATTGCATTCGATTCTATGCCTATTCGATAACAAAATCGTTCCCATCGAATTCGGCGGAATCAAGGCAGGAAATGCTACATATGGTCATCGTTTCTTGAGTCCAAAGCCGATTACGGTAAAAACTGCTGAAAAATATGAATCGCTGCTCGAAAAAGCCCATGTGCTCGCTGACCGAGATAAACGTAAGGCAGAAATCTGTAAACAGGCTGAAGCACTGGCGGCTAAACATGGGCTCACGGTAAAACGTGATGACGGCTTACTTGAAGAAGTAACCGGCCTGGTCGAATGGCCGGAGGTTTTGCTAGGCAATATCGACAAACAATTCATGGATTTACCCCCGGAAGTTTTATCAACATCCATGCGCACGCATCAGAAATATTTTTCACTATTGGATAAAAGCGGAAAACTCGCACCGCATTTCCTTCTGGTTTCAAACATCAAGGCCAAGAATGGCGGGAAGGCGATAATTGCCGGGAATGAGCGGGTGTTACGCGCACGGCTTTCCGATGCGAAGTTTTTCTTCGAACAAGACTTGAAAAAGCCGCTTGATGAGTGGGTAAAGGGTTTAAGCGGCGTGATTTTCCATGAAAAATTGGGAACGGTGGCGGATAAGGTTAAGCGCATCGGGGAATTGGCCGAGAAGCTGGCCGAGTTTGTTCCTGGTGCCGATAAGGCAAAAGTGAAACGTGCAGCCGAATTATGCAAAGCGGATTTAGTAACCGGAATGGTCGGGGAATTCGCAGAACTCCAAGGAATCATGGGCAGATATTATGCCATGGCCGGCAAAGAATCTCCCGAAGTTGCTGATGCGATTCGCGATCATTATAAACCCCAAGGCCCGAACGATTCGGTGCCGAACAACCCGGTTTCCATATGTATCGCACTGGCGGATAAATTGGATAGTTTGAAAGAGATGTTCGCTATAAACGAAAAACCCACCGGCTCGAAAGACCCGTTTGCCTTGAGACGGGCGGCGCTGGGGGTGATCAGGATTGTGTTGGAGAATGACATTAGGATGCCATTGGCAAAGATTATTCTGGGAGATGATAAAAGAGGCGTTCGAGTTGCATTTTCACTTACTAACTCGCCATCAATAGGCAAAGATTATGTTGGTGAATTACTTGCTTTCCTCTTTGATCGCCTCAAAGTTCAATTAAAAAGCCAAGACATTCGCCATGATGTCATAAATGCCGTAATTGCAAAGGATGCCGACGATTTGGTTCTATTAGTCAATCGCGCAAAAGCATTGCAGGATTTCCTCGCAAAGCCTGAGGGCGCAAATCTCCTTATCGCCTATCGCCGGGCGGCAAACATACTCGCCGCTGAGGAGAAAAAGGAGAAAGTTGTTTATAAGAAAGTTGCTGAAGAGCTTCAAGAAACACCCGAAGAGAAGGAGTTATACCAAGGAATTTCCACTACCTGGCCAAAAATAGAAAAATATATAAAAGAGGAAAATTTTGTTGCTGCCATGGCAGAACTTGCTAAATTGCGCCCATCTGTGGACAGCTTTTTCGATAAAGTGACTGTAAATTCCGATAATAAGGAAATTCGCATGAATCGGTTGTCTCTTCTCGTAGGACTCAGGCAACTTATGACTGAAATCGCCGATTTCTCAAAAATAGAAGGCTAACTAAGCCTTTTCTACAGTACCGGCTGGCCTTACAAACTCTCCACTAATCCTTTTGTCTTCCAGTGCTACAGCCATCTCCCTTGAAACAGCCCCTACCTGCCCAACCAATGGAGTCACTTTTGCAACAGCCGTTAGTATATCAAGTATTTCATCGCGCTTTGGTTTCGCAGCACCAGCAATTGCAACAACTGAAGCATTTCTTCTGTCTATTACCTGCAATATATCTATCCGGCCTGCCAGATATCCGCAAATTTCCAGGGTGCTCTTCAGTATATCACCACCCTTCTGTAAAATTTCCGAAGGACGATATTTCTGTTTATCAGCCAAAAAGCCATAAGTTTGCTCATTTGAGAAAAATGAAGTCCGCCCCTCATCATCAAACGCACTATACATCCTAGATAAGGCAGAACCGAACAATTCCATTTCAGCAGCGGTTTTTCTAATTAATGTAGTTTGTACTGCCTCTATTGGTGATACACCATCAATAGGATGCTCAATCCATCCATTTGCTACTCGCAAAAAGCCTCTTATATTTTTAAAATATCCTGGATTTACCGAGCCCATTTGATATGCAGGAGGAGTATCAAGCATCTCTATTTGATTGCACAATTTTGCAAGTTCCGCAGCTTTACTTATAAAGTCTTCCCGTTGCATAAAATCCGCCTAATTAGCTTGTATGTTATAGCATATTTATTAATAATTGGTTAACGACTAGATTTTTTTGCGCCTAAAGAGTTTTTCTGTTGAATTTCAGAGAGTTTGTACTATTTTCCATGCCGCAAAGGGTTCAAATGACTAAATGGGTATATAATTTCGGAGACGGAGCGGCGGATGGCCGAGGCGATATGAAGGAATTGCTCGGCGGCAAGGGTGCCAACCTGGCTGAGATGTGTTCGCTTGGGCTGCCAGTGCCCCCGGGATTCACCATCCCCACTGAAGTCTGCGTTGCCTACTATCAGAACAAAAAACAACATCCGAAAGAGTTGGCGAGTCAGGTTGCTGAAAGCTTAAAAAAAATCGAGAAAAAATTAAAACTCGAATTCGGCAATCCCGAAAAGCCTCTGCTGGTCTCGGTTCGTAGTGGAGCGCGCGCTTCAATGCCGGGAATGATGGATACGATTTTAAATCTCGGCCTTAATGATAAAACCGCCGCGGGTCTCGCAAAAATGAGCAATAACGAGCGGTTCGCTTATGATTGCTACCGCAGGTTCATCCAGATGTATTCGGATGTGGTTTTGGGCGTTGAGCATTATCACTTCGAAGAAATATTGGATTTAAAAAAACAAGATCGCGGCGTAGAACTCGATACCGATTTAACCGCCGATGACCTGAAAGATCTGGTGAAATCATACAAAGCCAAAGTGAAAGAGGAGCTGGGCGAGGATTTCCCAGAGGACGTGAACGAGCAGTTATGGAAAGCAATCAATGCCGTGTTCGATTCATGGATGAATGCGCGAGCAATAACTTATCGTAAACTTAACGACATCCCGGAAAGTTGGGGCACGGCAGTGAACGTGCAATCCATGGTATTCGGCAATATGAATAAGGAATCGGCCACTGGAGTTGCCTTCACCCGCGATCCTTCAACCGGTGAAAAAATTTTCTACGGCGAATATCTGGTGAATGCACAAGGTGAGGATGTGGTCGCGGGAATCCGCACGCCGCAAAACATAACGATAGAAGCGAAGAAAAAAAGCGGCTCGGAATTGCCGGCCATGGAAGAAGTGATGCCGGAAATTTTCGGCGAATTGGTGAAGGTTTATAAAAAACTGGAAAAGCATTACAAAGACATGCAAGACATCGAATTCACCGTGCAGAGCGGGAAATTATGGATGTTGCAAACCCGCGGTGGCAAACGCACTGCGCCGGCTGCGATAAAAATTGCTGTCGATATGGTGGCAGAGGGTTTAATCTCCAAGGAAGAGGCGATTCGCCGCATTGATCCGATGTCACTTGATCAATTATTGCACCCAACTTTGGATCCAAAAGCCGAGAAAAAGATTATTGCAAAAGGTTTGCCCGCCAGCCCAGGTGCAGCCTCCGGTATTGTCGTATTTTCTGCTGAAGAAGCCGAACGTAGAAGCGTTGAAAAAACTATATTGGTGCGGCTGGAAACCAGCCCGGAAGATATTCACGGTATGCATGCGGCGGTAGGTATCCTAACCGGGAGAGGGGGGATGACCAGCCACGCTGCGGTGGTAGCGCGCGGTATGGGCAAACCCTGTGTTTCCGGCGCGGGTGAGCTCAGGATAGATTATAAGAACCATACATTTGCCACCTGTGGAATTACGGTGAAAGAAGGCGATACCATCACCATAAATGGCGGTTCCGGCGAAGTGATGTTAGGTGCAGTTCCTACTATCGAACCAAAATTATCCGGCGATTTCGCGACCGTAATGCAATGGGCGGATGAAATTCGACAATTAAAAGTGCGTGCCAATGCTGAAACGCCGCTTGATGCCGCAACCGCCAGAAAATTTGGCGCCGAAGGCATAGGCCTTTGCCGCACCGAGCATATGTTTTTCGATGCCGGGCGCATCATCGCAGTACGCGAGATGATCTTGGCGGATAAACCAGAAACCAGAAAAAAAGCGATTAATAAATTATTACCAATGCAAAAAAGTGATTTTGCGGAATTGTTCCGCATCATGGCGCCATTCCCGGTAACGATCCGTCTGCTTGATCCACCACTGCATGAGTTCCTGCCACATACCGAATCGGAAATTGCGGAAGTTGCGAAAGCAGCAAATGTTGATATTGCGACCGTGAAACACCGCGCGGATGAGCTGCATGAAACAAACCCGATGCTTGGTCATCGTGGCTGCCGCCTTGGAATTTCCTATCCTGAAATTTACGATATGCAAGCCGAGGCAATTTTCCTTGCCGCTGCGGAAGTTTCCAAGGAATTAGGCAAGGATGTCATCCCAGAAATTATGATTCCGCTCATCATGAATGAAAAGGAACTCAAAATTTTGCGGGAGCTTGTAATTACTGCTGCACAGCGTGTCGAGGAAAAATCCGGAACAAAATTAAAATATTTAATCGGCACGATGATCGAATTGCCACGTGCTGCATTACGCGCCGGAGATATAGCAAAACATGCCGAATTCTTTAGTTTCGGCACAAATGACTTAACACAAACCACTCTTGGCGTTTCGCGCGATGACGCCGGCTCGTTCCTAACACCATATATCAACAAGGGAATTCTGGAAAAAGACCCTTTCGTTGCGATTGACGAAGAAGGTGTGGGTGAATTGATCCAGATCGCTGCAGAGCGCGGGAGAGCCGCCCGGCCGGATATAAAACTTGGCATCTGTGGTGAACATGGCGGCAACCCGCAATCAATAAAATTCTGCCAAAAAGTTGGGCTGGATTACGTTTCTTGTTCACCTTACCGCGTACCAATTGCCCGCCTCGCTTCAGCACAAGCGGCATTAGAATCTAAGGCTAAGAAAAAGAAAGCGGCTTAGAGCTGCACGATTGTCATTTACCCACGCTGGCGATATAAATGGGGTTAGCATGCAACCATCATTCCCCAATGCCATTGTAATATTGGTTTTTTCTGTGAGTGTTGCGCTGTTTATTATACGGCGCGGAGCAACACCCAAGCAGTGGTTTTGTGCATTGATAATATTGGCACCGGGCTTTTATTTTATCATAACAAGTTATCTAGCAATAAATAAATTTTCAGCTGAAAATGCAGCAATTGCTAGAGCGGCAGCGGCAGCAATGGCGCTGATTACCGTGATAAGAACCTGTGCTTTCAAAAAAATATGGCCAGCAGAGCCAAGGGCTGTTACCACCGCATTATCTCTGGCAGCAGTACTGGCGGTATCAGCATTTTACAATCTCGGCTATGCACAATTCTGGAATGCGGGCGAAAAACGGCCAGAATTCATTCATCCGAACGATCTTTCGCAATATTTCCCGGTGGTGAAATATTTTCCTGAGCTGCGTTATAATGGGTTATTCAATGCCGTATATGCGGCCTTGCGCGAGGATCATCCAGAGAACCCGAATATCATTCCGCCAGAAATGATGGTGCGGAGTTTAGATACACATCAATTCGTTTTGATCAGCGATATTGAGAATCAAATCCGTCAAACCAAAGCAAAATTTACTCCAGAGCGCTGGCAAGCATTCAAACAAGATATGCGGTTTTTTGAGAATATTTTTGGCACCCGCACCTATATCGACGTTATGACTCATGATAACGGTGCGAACGGCTCACCAGCCTGGATGACGATCGCCTATCCTTTTTTCGCACATTCTATTGCAAGTGCAGAGCTATTCAAATTCACAGCAATATTGGATCCGCTATTGTTTGCTATAGGATTCTTGAGTCTTGGCTGGGCGTTTGGAATAAACACAATGCTAATCTGTATGGTGATTTTCGGCGCCAATGATTTTTATATGTATGGATCTGACTGGGTGGGAGCAACACTCCGCCACGATTGGCTTGCCTATATGATGCTGGGAATCGCCACTTTGAAAAAGCGCCATTGGTTTGAGGGCGGCCTATTTCTGGGATTTTCGGCAATGATGCGTGCATTTCCGGCTATTCTTATATTGGGACTGGCGATTCCAGGCCTATGGCGACTTCTAGAAAAATGGCGAAAAACAAAATCGCTGAGTGCAAAAAATATTATTCGCTCCATCTGGCCATTACCATATGTTTTGCTTGGGGTAGCAGCAAGTGTGACAGCCTTGTTTCTTCTTTCTTCAATGCTGTTTGATATGCATTCCTGGCTAGAATGGTATAAAAAAATAGCGCTGTTCGAGAGCGTTTCACACGGCAACGAAATCGGGCTAAAATCTCTGATCGCTGGAACTGAATGGGGCAGAGAGACTGTATTGCATCAGCGCTGGGTTGTTTATTACGGCCTCTATATTTTCGCTTTGGCTTTGATTTTTTGGGCGGGGCGCGGACAACCCCTGCACCGCGCAGCATTACTTGGTAGCTTGCTGATTCCCGTTATATTCAGTCCAAGCAATTATTACATGCATTACATATGTCTCCTGCCGCTACTGGCTGATAAAAATGCGAAAAGCTGGCATGGACCAGCTATATGGATAACGTTGCTTACGCTATGCTGGATGCAATATTGGCCGACGCAAATACATACGCATGACATCAGATTCAGCATCTCTACATCTTTCCTGGCACTTACCTGGTGCCTACTAATAGCAACCATTATTGACAGGGATAGGTGTGGAGGTATAGATAAACAGTGCATAAAAGAACCATGAATCAATGGAAATAGTCTCCGGCATCTCCAACAAATACAATAGGTACGGGGAAGAGCTAAACACGCACGATCTGTTCAAGTTTGCCGCTATCGTAATAATGACCATCGACCATCTGGGATTTTATATATTTCCCGAGCATTTATGGTTGCGCGCAATCGGGAGAATCACCTTTCCAGTATGGTTTTTCCTGGTCGGCTATGCAAAAAACTTAAGCATAAAAAAAGACATATTGCTGTTGGCACTCATTATGGTGCCCCTTAAGTTGCTGGCGTTAAAAACCCTACTACCCTTCAACGCACTTGCCACGATCATCCTATGCCGCATTATAATTCAGTATATGGACAAGAATGGCTGGATAAAAAAGTATCCGCTGGCCATTTTGGCTTTATCGGTAATCCTAGTTCTCCCGACTGGAGCACTATGCGAATACGGTACTCAGGGACTGCTTTATGCCTGTATGGGCTATATGGTAAGAAATGATCTTAAATATGAGAAATATAGACTGTTCTTTATTATCACTTTTCTCTTATTCTTTCTTATGCAAATTGCTAGTTTTCATTTCAATACACCGAAAAGCGTGTTTGTATTTCTGGCCACAGCCTTCGTTACCTGGCTATTATCTGAATATAAGGTTCAGACATTTCCAATGCGCTGGCATGGTGTGCGAAACGTTATAAAATTTCTTTCCCGTTATTCGCTTTATTATTACACGATCCATATAACCTTCTTGCAAGCCCTTTATGTATGGCTTGATCCGGCAAGATACAAAGCCATGCATTTCCATATTATACTTTAAATTCCCCCGGCGCATGTGCAGAAATCGAGAGCGCATGAATGCCTGTCGACCTTTCCTCCTGTAAAATTTCAAGCACTAGCCGATGCCGCGTCAACCTTGGCATGCGAGAGAATCTTTTGGAAACTATAGTGACCGCAAAATGCGTTTCTCCCCCCGTACGCCAGCCTGTATGACCCTTATGCTTTTCTGATTCATCTGTTATTTCCAGGAATTCCGGATGTAATTCTTCGGTCAGTTTCTCTTTAATTTTATCGTAAATTGCACCCATAAACCTTACCCGATGGTGGGATGATTGCAAATTCCCACAAATAAGCGGAGCAACCATCTTAAATGCTACTCATCAAATTTCCTAGTCAGTTAACCGAAATTCTTGCATCTTTTCCAGCATCTCTCTAAGTTTCCCCCATGCAGAATAATAAATCCGCACAGGATAGCACTTTTTACCTGGTGAAAAGGCTATTCGTAGACCACATAAAACAGCACCGAGCCAAAATATACCTATCGGTCGTCTGCATGATCGTGGTAGCCGCCACCACTGCCGCCAACGCTTGGTTGATGGAACCGGTGCTGGATAAAATCTTCGTGCAGCGAGAAATGCGTATGCTTCTCCTAATTCCACTGGCCGTTATCGCCATCGCAATAATCAAGGCCGTAGCCACCTATGGCCAAACCATACTAATGAAATATATCGGCCAGAAGGTTATAACCGATATGCAGTTAACGCTTTATGAGCATCTGCTAGAATCGGACGTTTCTCTGTTCCAAGAACATTCATCTGGCCGCCTGCTTTCCAGGTTCTCCAACGATATTCAGGTCATTCGACGCACTCTTGCCAACATCCTAACCAATGTCATCAAGGAATCGTTCACCATGGTTTTCCTGCTCGGGGTAATGATTTACCAGAGCATGACACTGTCTCTGATAGCGTGTGCTGCGTTTCCCATTGCCATATTACCGATGTATCGGCTTTCTCGCCGCATGCGTAAAGTTGCTGGCCAAACCCAAGAACAATTAGGTGATTTCACCGCACAACTAGACGGTACTTTCCAGGGAATAAGAGTAGTAAAAGCCTATGGAAGGGAAAGCTATGAAGTCGGTAAGGCCCGAGAATTCATGAACAAAATTTTCAAACTTTATTTTAAAGCGGCGAAAATTGAATCAGCATCGCCCCCAGTGATGGAGATGCTTTCCGGTTTTGCTGTAGCGATGGTGGTTTGGTATGGCGGCAGCCAAGTAATTCACGGCCACACCACACCCGGTGCGTTTTTTTCCTTTATTGCAGCACTATTGATGGCATTCAAACCCAGCAAAAGCATGTCTGGCCTCAATTCCAGCTTACAAGAGGGATTGGCCTCAGTGCGCCGTTACTTCGCAGTTTTAGACGATAAGCCGAAGGTGGTGGATAGACCAGATGCGATTTCCTATAAGCCAAGTGGTGGTGAGATTGTTTTTGATCGCGTGAATTTCCGCTATCATCCTGAAAGACCGGCTTTGAATGATTTAAGCCTTATTGTCCATCCAGGAAAAAAGGTTGCCCTGGTGGGAGAATCTGGCGGAGGTAAATCGACGATAATGAACCTTATACTCCGATTCTATGACACCGATAAGGGCACCATAACAATAGACGGAGCGGATATAGCTTCCTTACAAATAAAATCATTACGTAAGCAGATTGCTTTCGTTGGTCAGGAAACAATTTTGTTTGACGATACAGTGAAAGCAAACATCGCCTACGGCTGTCCTGATGTGGGCGAGGACGAAATCGTCGCCGCTTCCTATGCTGCCGCGGCACATGATTTCATCGTCGAGTTGCCACAGGGCTATGACACACTGGTCGGTCAACACGGTCTGCGTCTTTCTGGCGGGCAGCGACAACGGCTCACTATTGCTCGCGCCATGCTAAAAAACGCACCAATATTGTTACTGGACGAAGCCACCAGTTCGCTGGATCCAGTTTCCGAGCATCAAATCCAACTAGCGTTGGAACGACTAATGAAAAACCGTACCACAGTAGTCATTGCACACCGTTTATCTACCGTAATTCATGCCGATTTCATTTATGTAATTTCCGATGGGAGAGTAGTGGAGGCAGGAAATCACACCGAATTGCTTGCCAAAAATGGAGAATATACCAGGCTGTTCAACCGGCAATTTGCTAGAGCGAGTTAATGTTCCCCCTATACCGTTTCATCACAAAGGCCGCCTCCCCGCTTATAGACCTATACCTGAAGCGTCGGCGCAAAAAAGGCCGTGAGGATTCCGAACGCTTCCGCGAGCGATTTGGGTTCGCTTCCCTCCCACGCCCACAAGGCAAGCTCGCCTGGTTCCATGCCGCTTCAATCGGCGAGGCAACTAGCATACTGCCGCTAATTGGCATGATGCTGAAAAATTATCCGCAGATGCATATACTTGTCACTACCGGCACTGTGACTTCAGCACGACTACTGGCAGAGCGCCTGCCTGGCCAAGCTTTCCATCAATATATTCCTATCGACCGACCAGACGCAGTTCGCCGGTTTTTACAGCATTGGCACCCAGAAATTGCGCTCTGGGTGGAATCGGAATTATGGCCGAACCTCATCCATGAATCGGCGCAACATGGTTGCCCAATGATTCTCTTAAACGCCCGAATTTCCGACAATTCCTTTCGTATATGGAAATATTTTAGGGCTTTCGCCGGAAAATTGCTTGGTACATTTTCATTATGCTTAGCGCAAAGCGCACGCGATGCGGAAAGACTCACAAAACTTGGAGCAAGGAACGTGAAATTCCTAGGAAATCTGAAATATGATTCAGCAGAACTGGTCGCCGATCCGAAGGAGTATGCTCAGCTGACATCCGCCATAGGCAGCCGCGACCGATGGATTGCGGCTAGCACCCATCCTGGCGAGGAAGAATTAGTAAAAGACGTCCATATGCGCCTGAAGCGCCAGTACCCCGGCCTACTCACCATCATAGTTCCACGTCACCCAGCACGCGGCGCAGAAATCGCAGAACAATTGAAAAGTTTAGGTATAGGTATCGCACTGCGCTCGCGCAGCGATTCAATAACCGCTAACACAGGAATCTATATAGCCGATACCATAGGGGAACTTGGGATTTTTTATCGCCTTTCATCCATAGTTTTTATGGGTGGATCGTTGGTACGACACGGTGGGCAGAATCCGCTAGAACCAGCCAGATTGGACGCAGCAGTCATCACAGGACCACATACCAGTAATTTTGCCGATATTTATAGACAGATGGCGGCAAGCGGCGCAATAACAGTGGTTGATAACTCCAAGGAATTGGCCGTAGTGCTGGCACGGTTACTCGGACATTACAGCATATGCGAAGAACTGGCGCATAAGGCAAGAGAATTCACCGAAGAAAGAAGCGGTGTCGCCGAAACCTATTTACAGGAAATCAAAGGTTATTTAGATAGATAATGATGTTCAAGAATTTGCTGGATTCATTGAAGAAATTCCCGCTTGATTTCAAACTTTCGCGGCAGATGCCGAAATTCTGGCAGAAAAAATCTACTTTTGCTTCAATAATACCAGACCTGTTGATTCCTTTTTCGGTGGTGTATTACAGCATCGTTTTATTTCGCAACCGCAGAATCAAACCTGAAAAATTATCAATTCCGGTGATTTGTGCTGGAAATCTTACTGTGGGTGGTGCCGGGAAAACCCCGCTAGCGCTGAAGATAGCCCAGGAAATCAAAAAATTGTCACAAAAGAAAATCGCATTTATCAGTCGCGGCTATGGTGGAAATAACCAAGAGCCTCTTCAGGTTGATCCAGCGTCACATAGCGCGACGGATGTTGGTGATGAGCCTCTGCTACTTGCCCGCATCGCCGAAACCTGGGTAGGGAAAGATCGCCTCCAAACCGCAAAAGCTGCCATCGAAAATGGCGCGAAAATCCTTATCATGGACGACGGATTACAAAATCATGCCATAATAAAGGATTTATCCTTTGCTGCAGTTGATGGCGGATTTGGGCTCGGCAACGCGCTGGTCATTCCAGCTGGGCCACTCCGCGAACCACTTATGAAAGGCTTAAAACGCACCGACGCCGTGATTTTCATCGGCGATGATAAAAACGACGAACTACCTTTCCTTTCCCGCTATGCAAGAGCTATTCGAGCCACATTGCAGCCAACTGATGCGAAAAATCTTAAAGGTAAAAAAGCCATTGCCTTCGCTGGAATTGGTCGGCCAGAAAAATTTTTTGAGACTTTGGAAAATATCGGCATACAGCTTATCGACAAAATCGCGTTTCCCGATCATCGTTTTTATCGCCGAGTGGAACTGATAGAATTGGCTGCTCGTGCCGAAAAGCTGGATTGTATTTTAATCACCACTGAAAAGGACCACGTCCGACTTCCTGCCAATTTTCAGGAGAAAATCCTGGCTCTACCGGTTCAATTGGAGATCTCCGACCACACGGTGTTTGACGTCCTGTTGCAACCATTTCTTTGATGCGACACCACCCTATAAAGCATTTTCTCGAATATGTGCTGGTGCTGGCGCTTTATTACCCGAGCCAGCTGTTTTCCATCGATGCAACATCCAATTTTTTTGGTGTACTGCTAGAGAAAATCGGGCCGCTATTAAAACCCTCGGCAAATAAAAGAATAAAAAGAAACATCGGTCTTTGTTTTCCAGACTTTTCCGAAGAAAAAATCAACAAAATGACCAGAAAATCATGGAACAATCTGGGCCGGTTCATCGGTGAATTCCCGCATATAGAGAAGCTTCAAGGCAAAGCACTCTGGAGCCGAGTAAAATTCGAGGGCGCCCATCACCTGGATACAGCGATCAAATCCGGCAAAGGCTGCATAGTTTTTTCTGGGCATTTAGCCAATTGGGAAATAATCGCGAAAACATCTTATGAATACGGTATACCGCCTGCCCTCATATACCGCCCGGCTAACAACCAACTTATCAATAGATTAATTCTCAAATCCCGCAGCAAAAGCCATGCCGGGATATATCCCAAAGGCGCCGAATCTATGCGCGCGATATTTAAAGTTTTAAGGAAAAAAGGCATCGCCGGGATGCTGGTTGACCAGAAGACAAATGAAGGATTGAAGCTGAAGTTTTTTGGACGTGACGCCATGACCACACCTGGTCCAGCCCAGCTGGCACTTGCGCTGGATTGCATCTTACTCCCGGTAGTGGTGTTCCGCGAAAACGGGGCAAACTTTCTGCTACGCGTGGAGCCGCCACTGCAATATGAAAAAACCGGCAATGCAGAACAAGATGCAGCCACGATTATGCAGCAAATAAATGATATTTTAGAGCGCTGGGTGCTTACACATCCGGAACAATGGCTGTGGCTACATCGCAGATGGGTGGAGAATTAACAAGGATGACCAACCACCTATACCTTCTTTCCACTTGAAAAATAGCCGAATTGCTATATTTATTCCCCTCTATGGCAAAAGAAGAATTGTTAGAATTTAAGGGAAAGGTGGTGGAAGTGCTGCCGAACGCGATGTTCCGTGTGATACTGGAAAACGGGCATGAGGTACTGGCGCATACTTCGGGCCGTATGCGGAAAAACCGAATCAAAATCCTGCTCGGCGATGAGGTATCCGTGGAAATGACACCGTATGACTTAAGCAAAGCACGGATAATGCTGAGGCACAAATAATTAGTGAGTTCGTGAGCTCGTTATTTCGAAATCACGAACTTACCAAATAACGAAATTACGATATGACTCTCATCCTCGCCTCTGCTTCATCTGGCCGTCTTGAGTTACTCCGCCAGACAGGGATTTCCCCAGATAAGGTTGAGCCGGCGGATATCAATGAAACTCCGTTAAAAAATGAACCACCGCGGCGTTATGCGTTAAGGTTGGCTAAGGAAAAGGCCGCAAAAATCGCTGGCAGAAATCCTGAAAGCTTCATCATCGCCGCAGATACGATAATCCTCAGCGGCACACGGCTGATCGGCAAAGCGGAAAACGAAGCGGAAGCAAGAAAAATCCTAAAAACCCTCTCTAACAAAAGGCATATAGTAATTACAGCAGTCTGCGTGATGGCGCCGGGTGGAAAAAAATCTTCACGCATCATTGAGACACGGGTGAAAATCAGCAAACTTACTGACGAAGAAATCACGGATTACATCAAATCAGGCGAATGGCGGGGGAGATCGGGCTGCTATGCGCTGCAAGGGCGCGCTGGGCTATACATCGAATGGTTAAATGGCTCTTATTCCGGCGTTATTGGCCTGCCGTTGGCAGAGACTCTACGGATGCTGAAGGGATTGGGGTTTTCACCTCCACCTCGATAAGCAACACTTCATTTTCCGGCAAAATCAACGCTGGCGGGATACCTGGGGTTTTTGTAAAAGCTGGCGGGGCAATGATTGTTCTTTTTGCACCGGGAGACATTCCAGGCTTCACCCCGTCCCCGGCAATCGCCAATTCCAGCGCATAAGGAAATTTGTCCTCACCAGCAATGGTTTTCACCGCGTCGGCATGAGAAATTAGATTTCCTTCAATATCCCATATTTTATAACTCATCATAGCTACCGTACCACAAGATATTGGCTTTCCAGTACCCAATAGATCGTCGTAAATTTTCAAAGGCAGACCGTTCGTATCCTTTGGGATCTTTATGCCGCAAAGTGCTGGTTCCGCATTACTTTCAACACTTACCTGCCCTTTCGATATCTGGGAATTCGGGGTGCCGGGCACCTCTCTTTTCTGTATAAAAAGAACATACAAAATCAGAATGAAGGATAGGATCGTCAATAATTTTCTCGGCAACATTTTATTTCTCCGTCATTATTTTACATTCTTATTTCAGGTTTCAAATCCAGACTTTCGGCCAACTTATAAAATCTTCTCCTTATTGGCTCCCCAACAAGACTTTCCGAGCGTGGTTGAGGATTAATCACTAATCGGCTTTTTTCCTGAATGAGGGGTACTTGCCGCAAAACTCCAAGCGCTCCACCAGAAAGACCGATACCTAGACGCGCTGCTAGGCCGATGGTTTTCGCCACAGCGATTTCCTTTTTTTCTATTAACGCAAGTGGCCTCGCTAACCCAGAACTTTCAAACGTGGTCTTATAGCGGTGATAAACTGCCGTGGCAGTGAACACTCGCGCCTCGTGCCCGATACCGGAAATAGCCGCATCCAATATCAACCGACAAGCGACGGAAGCCCGATATTCAGCATGCTCGTACCAAGCCAGGCGCGATAGAATGCAGGCAGCAAGCCTAAGCTTCGCTGGCCCTGGTTTTTCCTCCGGGAAAAGCGGTGACATCCAATCAAAAAGCTCGTAACCGAATTTCGTCCATAGCGATTTCGGCTCTGGCGAGGTACGCTCAATCATATCGGAACATCCTGCAAGCAGAGGATCTTCGGATTTTACTTTTTCGCCCAATTGATCAAATAAATAGCCCTCACGGATGCCATGCACTGAAAAAACCATGCGCTCCGGTTTTAAGTACTTTATCAGGCGGTCGGCAATAAGCGCGGTAAGGCCCAGAGTTTCCCGGCGGTTTTCTGAGATGAAGGGAAATTTCTTCAAATATGCAGGCGATGTTCCAGCTATATCACCCAATGTTTCTTCCAGTTTTTTCACTGGCACGGCATAATTATGCAACACACGCAGCGGATATTCCGCATTAGCCATATGGATTTTTGCCAACGCCCGGAAGCCGCCGCCAACCGCATAAAAATCTTGGCCCCAGGCCATTTTTAGGTGCGGCCAGGAGAGAATATATTCGTCGATAATTTCTGCGGCTTTTTTATAATCCTGCTTATCTCGGTTTTTCAAGCGGAGTGGGCCGATCGGAAAACTTCGATAACCGCCGAAATCTTTTTTATCAGAATTTATATAAGAAAGTTCCAAGCTGCCGCCGCCCAAATCACCCACTACTCCGTGCGCATCGAATATCGATTCCAGCACCCCAAGGCAGGAAAGCCGTGCCTCTTCTTCACCGCTGATGATTTTTACATCCAATCGGTATTTATTCCTGATTGTTTCAGCGAACGCTTTGCCGTCAGAAGCATCGCGTGCTGCGGCAGTAGCAAGCGCTACAACGCGACCAACTTTCATGCTCCCAGCAATAAGTGTAAATCTAGAGATTGCGCGTTCTGCCGCTTCAATACCTTCCGAGTTAAGCTTGCCGGTCTTGTTCATTCCGCGGCCTAAGCCGCACAATACTTTTTCGTTGAATAATGGCAGGGGAACCCGTTTCAGCCCATCATAAACCACCATACGTACTGAATTCGAGCCAATATCTATTACTGCGATTTTCTGACCAGAAATTGATGATTGATGATTGACCATTGGATACATATTCTAATTGCTAGCCTTTTTCTTCCCATGCAGTGCCGTACCGCGACCAGAAAGCGATGGGTTTTGCATAAAAAATTCGTGGGCGGAAAATGAATTCTGCTTATATCCGCTACGGGTATAATCGCCATCACCCTGCAAGATCCAGCTTTGTTTTTCATCCTTCAAATTCGCGCCCATAATTTGGCCCATGATCTGCTCATGTACTGTTGGATTTTCTATAGGCACCATAACTTCGATGCGCCAATCGAGATTGCGCGGCATCAAATCAGCCGATGATATAAAGACCTTGGCCTTGGCCGATGGCAAACCATGCCCAGCGCCGAAGCAGAAAATCCGGGCATGTTCCAGGAACCGCCCGACAATTGATTTTACCCGGATGTTTTCCGATAATCCTTTGACTCCGGGCCTTAAGCAACAAATGCCGCGAATCACTAAATCAATAGAAACTCCGGCTGCAGATGCGCGATATAAATCATCGATTATATCAGGATCAACCAGAGAATTTACCTTCAGCCAAATTGCCGCTTTCTTGCCAGATTTTGCGTGATTTATTTCATCTTCTATCAAGGTTTTTAAATTTTGCCGCAGGTTGATTGGCGCGATGGAGATTTTCTCGAAAATGGCAGGCGGCGAATAACCGGTGAGATAATTAAATAAATGTGCAGCATCGCGGCATAAAGCCGGGTCGCAAGTGAAAAAGGATAGGTCAGTATAGATTTTCGCATTCACCGGATGATAATTTCCCGTGCCGAAATGCACGTAGGATTGCAATCCTTCCGCCGTTTTCCGCACGATAAGCGAAACTTTCGCATGGGTTTTTAGGCGCACAAAACCATATATTACCTGCGCGCCTGCGCGCTCCAGGTTCCGTGCCCAGCGGATGTTGGCCTCCTCATCAAACCGCGCTTTTAATTCCACCAGGGCTGTCACTGCCTTGCCGTTTTCCGCAGCTTCAATCAATGCTTTCACTATCGGTGAATCATTACTGGTGCGGTATAGCGTCTGTTTTATCGCCACCACATCCGGATCAGCCGCTGCCTGGCGCAGGAATTGCACAACCACATCAAAACTTTCATACGGGTGATGCACAACGATGTCTTTGGAATGAATTGCAGCGAAACAATCACCACCGAAATCACTGATGCGTTCGGGGAAACGGATGTTCATAGCAGGAAATTTTAAATCCGGACGGTCGATGGAATAAAGTTCGGTCAGACTGGAAATTCCAAGCAGCCCATCAATTTTTATTACATCTCCTGCTGCCACGCCAAATTCCTGGATGGCAAAATCCAACAGCGGCCCAACCATGGATTTGCTCGCTTTCAGCCGGATTATTATGCCGCGCTTGCGTTTTTTCAGTGCCGTTTCAAATGAACCAACTAGATCCTCCGCCTCTTCCATCGCTTCCAGGTCGCTATCACGGGTGATGCGGACAAGCCCGGACTCCTTCACAACACAGCCGGGAAATAATTCCGCCTGAAAAATATCCAGCACGTCTTCAAGCAATACAAACCGGATTTCTTGGCCGGAATCAGGTAAACGCACCAATCGCGGCAAGCTGGCAGGCAGCGGGATAATTCCACGGAAATCCCGGCTTCCCAATAGTTTCCGGTCATAGCCTGCGGCGGCGCGTTCCAGATGCAATATGATGGCCAGAGCCAAATTCGGCAAAAAGGGAAATGGATGCGCCGGATCGATAGCAATCGGTGTCAAAGCTGGGAAAATGCTGGCGATGAAATATCCTTTAAGCCACTCAGTTTCAGCAGCGGATAATTCCTGCTTCTCTACCAGCGTGATTTTTTGTTTTGTAAGTTCTGCACGCAATACACCCCAGCAGGATTGCTGATCTTGCATCAATTGAGCCGCACGCGCATTAATTAACTCTAGTTGCTCGGTAGCTGTTTTGCCATCGATGCCCGGTTCGTCATCCTCGTCTTTGGCCCGGTACATCAACCCGCCAACGCGAATCATATAGAATTCGTCCAGATTGCTAGCAGAAATACTAAGAAATTTCAGACGTTCCAGTAGCGGATTATTTGGATTGTTTGCTTCCTCAAGCACCCTCGCCTGGAACGAGAGCGACGAAATTTCACGGTTTAAGAAGCGGGAGGGGGAATTTGCGTTAGCGTCCTTCATAAAATATTCGAGTTATCAGAATGCGGCTGTTATAGTCGAACAACTATCAATTATTAACTATAGGGAATTTCTTCACCATTGCCAACCCACCACGAAACCCGCCACTCCAACCACAGCCCAGAGGAGCTTTTTTCGCTTGTAGCTGATGTGGGCAAATACCCGGAATTCCTGCCCTGGTGCAAGGCAGCGCGCATCCGCGATAAAGGCGAAGGTTGGCTGATTGCCGACTTGGTGATAAGTTTTGCCGGTTTTAGCGAAAAATATACCTCGAAAGTGCATTTATATCCTACAGAACGGATAGAAGTGGAGCTGGTGGAAGGGCCGTTTTCTAGATTGACCAATAGTTGGCGGTTTGAGAAGGCAGAAAATGGCTGTGAAATTCACTTTTCACTCGATTTCCAGTTTCGTTCACGGCTGCTGGAAAAAATGATTGGGTTGGTGTTCGAAAAAGCCTTCAAGGCCATGGTTTCCGCATTTGAAACCCGGGCGGATGAGTTATTTGGCCGCGTAGGATAAAAAACCAATAAAATCAGATAGATATCCGGGTTTAACCCGAATATGGCATTTAGATGGTTACTATTAACGATTTATTAACCTCTGCATGTTATATTGGCAGGTTCTAAGGAAACGAAAATATTTTTATAAAAACCGCCGGATTGTCATAAAACTGTAACATTCGCGTGGTATAAGGGAATTATAGGACTTAGGATTTTAAGGAGAATTTATGCCAGCACCAGAAGTAGAAAATGAACCTGCGAAACCCGTGGAAACACTACAGGCCAATACACAATCAATTGTTGCCGGAGTAACCATCGTCGAATATGTTCTCGACTATAAAAACCACAATCCAGATAGTCCGATCAAACTTGCATCACTAGGCGATGGCGCAAATCATAAAAGTGGAATCTCAGTCAGAGTCGATATAAACAAAATTACGGACAACCCTGATGCAATAAAAGCTTTGCAGGAAAAGCTGCTTAATGAAACTGGCAAGGAATTCACCCTTCACGAAAGCAAGAGTCAAGGCACGGTGCTAAAACACGATATCGGCGGCGAAGAGATATTAACCGGTAATGATAAGGCACAGAAGATTGTAGAGGCAGCTAAGGATTTAGTAAAAAAAGCAGCTCCTACACTGAATCAATCGATGATAGACACACGGATTGATATTCCAGTCTTGACTCCAGGAAGTACTAATAAAACTCCTGATGCAGCAACAAAAATTGGGTCTTCTAAACCATCAGCCACAGCTGCGGCACCAGCATCTCCCACAGAACCAACCTTTGAGGTGTCAACTATAGCCCCTACAGAGTATAAAGCTGAGGGTGCTAACCGCACACTTACATTTGATACTAGTAAGACATTTCCATCTGAGCTTACCAAAATTATAGACACGATAAAAAGTGAAGGAGCGAGAGCCACTTACAACGCAAAAGATAATACTATAACTGTTACGGCACAATCTTCCTCTGCTACAACAAATGTGGCAATTATTAAGGATGTTGTAGAGGCATTAGATAAAATTACCCAGTTTGGCGGAACAGTCGGTAAAGATACCTTGTTAGCAGGAATCACTGGAGAAGAAGCAGGAAAAGGAATGGCGGGGAAACCTGCCCCAGCTCCAACTACGAATCCGTCTGGACCCGTAAAACCTGGAGCTTCCCCTAAGCCCGCTCCAGACAAATCAACCCCCACTACGGATCCAGCACCAGCTCCGGCCGAACCAACAGCGGAAGGTACAATAAAAGTATTGCGCGACGAGTTGAATAGCAAAAATGTCGATATAGACCTGAGTCAATTGAGTAAGAGAGACCGCGCAACAATTTTGAACGTCTTGAAAAATGCAAAATATGATTTTCCTCAAGACACAACAGAGCTGACTACAGTAGTTTTTTCAGATACAAAAAAGCGTTCGGGAGGAGTGCAGGCACTGGAGGCATTAACAGATATTGATCAGGGACTAGAAAAAGCATTTACTCAGGCTTTATCGTCTGGTGACAAAGAAAAAGCAGAACGTTTAGGTAATCTGCGTAACACAGTAGGCAGCGCATTAGAAGAAGCCCAGAAGTCTGCGGATATTGCCAATCCCTATCTCTCAATAGTTAAAGGATTGGTAAAGGAAATAAATACAGAAACAGATGGTATGGCTGCGGGGGCAGCGGGCTTTAAGGAAAGTGGTAGAACCGATGCACATGAAAATCTTTTGATAACCATAAATAAAGCTCTTGCCGACCCGAAAGTAGACAAAAGAGCAATGAATGAAATTGCTTTAGCGATTTCGCCTCCTGAAAATGAAAAAAACAAGTCAAATCCTGGTATAACAGACCGGGGTATTATGTCGGATGTTAGAGAGCATTGGAATAAAGCCAGGGACCACAATAGCAAAGAATATGATATGGATGGCGTTACTAAGTTCGCACCCGCTCGTAAAGTGACGGAGTCATCTGCGGTAGGGGTATCGCAAGATGGTGGTAAAGCTCAAGAGGCTGGTAAATTTGGAGGACTTAGCGCCAAACAATGGATGATAGTTGCAGCGTGTACAGTGTTATCGGGAGGGGTTGTTGGCGGGGCTATGGCTTATGGTGCTATCAAACTATATAATAACATTAAGACGGGTCGTGAAAACTTAGGAGGCGTATCGCCGACCGCGGGCGTGAATACTAACGACTCTGGAAGAACACTCTAAGTTTATCATCTATATCAGGTTTATAATTATTGATTTATAAGCTACCATCCATATACTTCAAGTATATGGATGAGGAATTGGCGAAACTGCTCTCCGAATACCCGGAACTCAGCAAAGAAAATCTCGAGGAAATCGATGAGCATATCGCCGTCATCATGATGGTCAAAGGCACTGAGGAAGATGGGGTTACACCATTCTGGTCGTTCGTTGCCATCCCACCCACCCAATTATTTGGCTTCAAGAAAGCGCAAGCCAGAGGCGAGGCTTTTTTCGTTGATGATTACGGCGAGATATTAATCACCGGCCAAGGCAAGGAACCACCACCAGAAGCTATCGAGGAAATACGCGCAAAATATGGGTTTGATCCAGATTTTGAGAAAAAAGCCATGCAGCAATTTACAGATTTCAAGAAAACAAAGGATGACGAAAAACAAACCGGTTTCCTCATGGCGAAAATCAAGGAAATGAAAGAAAAGAAGGATAAGAAGGAGTAAGGGTAGTACATAAATTTAAATGTCATGCTCGGGCTTGACCCGAGCATCCATCGTGAAAGAATTATCTTTTCAATAGATGGGGCCTCTTAGTCTAAGCGCGAGGATGACACTAATACCAACCCCCATTCCCCTTGACCTCAGCCAAAAATCCGCTAGTTTCTCCCCCTATGAAAAATTATATATTCACTAGTGAATCGGTAGGCGAAGGCCACCCCGATAAAGTATGCGACCGGATTTCTGACGCCATTGTTGATAGCTACTTGGCCGAGGAGCCGGAATCACGCTGCGCCATCGAAACCATGGCTACCACCAATCGCGTGATCATCGCCGGTGAAGTGCGCGGGCCGGAATCAGTGCTAAAAAAAATCGAAGGCGTCACCCGTGCCGCGATCAAAGATATCGGCTATGAGCAAGATGAATTCCACTGGAACAAAGTTAAAATCGAAGTGCTGGTGCATAAGCAATCAATCGATATCGCCAAGGGAGTTGATTCCGGGCACAACAAAGAAGAAGGCGCGGGCGACCAAGGCATTATGTTCGGCTATGCCTGCCGCGAAACCGAGGCCCTGATGCCAGCTGCCATTCATTACGCGCATAAAATCGTAAAAGCCTTGGCCGATGCCAGACATTCCGGCGCAGTAAAATTTTTTGGCCCAGATGCCAAAAGCCAAGTCTCACTCGAATATAAAGACGGCAAGCCGGTTCGTGCTAGTTCCATCGTCGTTTCTACTCAGCATACACCTGATGTCAGTCAAAAAGAAATCCGTGAGACGGTGCGAAAATATGTGGAAGGCGTATTGCCCAAAGGCTGGATGTGCAGTGAAGATCATTTTTACGTTAACCCCACTGGCAGTTTCATCATCGGTGGACCGGATGGCGATTGTGGTTTAACCGGCCGGAAAATAATCGTCGATACATATGGCGGCTCGGCACCGCACGGCGGCGGCGCCTTTTCTGGCAAAGACCCAACTAAGGTTGATCGCTCTGCGGCCTATGCAGCAAGATATTTGGCAAAAAACGTGGTTGCTTCGGGTTTAGCCGACCGCTGCACCATACAGTTGGCCTATGCGATAGGCGTTGCCAGACCCTTGGCGGTTTACGTCAATAGCCACGGCACCAGCCAAATCGCAGAGGAAAAAATCTCCACGAAATTGCAGCAATTGATGGATTTATCACCCAAAGGCATCCGCACTCACCTAGGCATGAACCGGCCGATATATGCACGCACAGCGGCCTATGGGCATTTCGGGCGTGAGCCAGAAAAAGATGGCGGATTTTCCTGGGAAAGATTGGATTTAGTTGAGGAGCTTAGGGCATTAGCAGGTGGAAAAAAAGCCGCCGCGGTTTAAGCTCGATTACTGCTTGAATTATGGCTAACAGAGAACAATTAACACCACCGAATGGCAAAAATAATGTGCTACTGCACAGTTGCTGCGCACCCTGCGCTGGAGAATTGATGGAAGCGATGCAAGAATCCGGCATTGCTCTTACCATATTTTTCTATAATCCGAACATCCACCCGAAAAAAGAATACGAAATTCGGAAATCCGAAAATATCCGCTACGCCGAAAAAATGGGCATTCCCTTCGTAGATGCCGATTATGACGTGCAGAACTGGTTCGCACGGGCCAAGGGCATGGAGCACGAACCAGAACGCGGCATCCGCTGCACTGCTTGCTTCGATATGCGGTTCGAGCGTACTGCACTTTACGCCCATGAGAATGGATTTGACGTTTTCACCAGCAGTCTTGGACTCTCCCGCTGGAAAAATATGGATCAGATAAATGATTGCGGCATCCGTGCGGCCGGCCATTACGGCATCACCTATTGGGATTATAATTGGCGGAAAAACGGCGGCGGCGCTAGGATGTACGAAATCGCTAAACGTGAGGAATTCTACCAACAGGAATATTGCGGCTGTATATTTTCACTTCGCGATACCAACGAATGGCGCGAAAAAAATGGCCGTGAGAAAATCGCCATCGGTGAGAAGTTTTACGGCCATTCGGTGTAATGTTCACTTACATCAACGGTGAATTTTATCCTGCAGATAAAGCAAAAATCTCCGTACGCGATCGTGGCTTTCGCGTAGGAGATGGCTGTTTCGAAACCATACTGATTCACGCCGGGATACCATATCAATTAGCCTTGCATATGGAACGGCTCACGAAATCACTGAAATATTTAAAGATCAAAGCCGGAACGAAAACATTCCCGAAAATCATAAAAAAAACCATCACAAAAAATAAAATCCGCGAGGGATTCCTGCGTATTGCCGTGACTAGGGGACAATCCGGGTTCGGTTATTCAGCAAAAAATATCGGAAATCCCACCATAATTATTGAAACCGAAAAATCCGCTCCGAAAAAAATCAAGCCAGCAAAATTATGGCTCAGTTCATATATAAAACAGCCGCTACCAGGAAAAATAATCAGCAATATTAATTCAGTCTTGGCGCGGATCGAAGCAGAGGAAAATGGCTGTGTAGATTCCCTAATGCTAGATAACGAAAAAAAAATATGTGAAACTTCTGCTGCAAATATTTTCTGGTTCATTGGCAATAAATTATACACACCAAAATCCGGCATGCTGGAAGGAACAATACGCAGCGCTATTATCCGACTCTCACCATTTTCTATCATTCGCGGGAATTTCACCATGGATGATATTAAAAAAGCCGATGCAGTTTTTATCACAAATGTTGCCTGGAAAATATTGCCAGTTGTAGAATTGCAGCCGCTCGGACTTCAATGGAAGGAATCAGAAAAAATAAAAATCCTCTACCAGCTGCTGACAGAAGATATCCATGGACTGGATTGATCCTCTCATCCTGGCCCGGAGAATTCCAACGGCAGAAAAATGCTTCGCGCTGCTTTATTCGGGACTTAAGACAAACTTTACCGGGCGTTATTCATATCTAGCTCTCAGAGCAAAAGACGAAATAATCTCCGATAATTTCCCTGAACTGCCTAACGGAAAATGGTTTGGTTATTTCGGATATGGACTAAAAAATCGATTAGAAAAATTGCCGGAAGATAATCCGGGCATCATCAATTTACCAGATTGTTGGCTGATAAATTACGAAACTATCATCATTTTCGATCACGAGGAGAAGAAGATCGAGATTTTGGGAAATACACCAGATTTTTCATCATCCTCTGCACCTATGAATTCAGCAGCATTACATAACCTCAAATCCAACATGGCCAAGCCGGAATATTTGAAAAAAGTCCAAGCCATAAAGGAGCGCATAGCAGCAGGGGATGTTTATCAGGCAAATCTCACCCGCAAGTTTTATGGCAAATTTGAGAGCGCCCCCTCACCTATCGCTATATTCGAAAATCTCTGCCACGCAAGTCCCGCACCCTATAGCTGCCTGATGAAACTTGGTGAAAACTATATAATTTCCTCCAGCCCGGAATTGTTTATAAAAATCGACAAGAACGGAAACGTCGAATCCAGACCAATAAAAGGAACTGTAGCAATCAGCGACAAAAAATCGGATTTGGAAAAATCAGAAAAAGATCGGACAGAGAATTTGATGATCGTCGATCTGGTGCGGAATGATTTATCGCGCTGTTGCCAGCCTGGCTCGGTTGCCGTGAAAAGCCTTTTCGATGTGACGAGCTACACGGCATTACACCATATGTCATCCACAATAACGGGCAAAAAAAAACCAGAAATTGGGGTAATGCAGACGGTAAAAGATTGTTTCCCCCCTGGCAGCATGACCGGCGCACCCAAAATAAAAGCAATGGAAATATGCTCTGGATTAGAGGAGATGGCACGCGGGGTTTATAGTGGCGCTTTGGGCTGGATTTCCAATGAGGAAGCGGAATTATCAGTAGTCATCCGCACTATAATAATAAAGGGAAAAGAATTCGAGTTTCAGGTCGGCGGCGCCATCACCCATGATTCTGACCCAGAAGCAGAATGGCAGGAAACCCTACTTAAGGCCGAGGGGATCAGAAAAACCCTGGGTATAAAAAACCTCATATGAAATTTATGCCATTTGCATTATTGCAAATTAGATTCAATGGCATTAGTAAGGACTATCGATGCCTTTAACCAAAAGAGAGTTCAACAAATTCCTACTCGGCGGCGCTTTGCTGGCAACGAGTGGATTAATGGAGGAATCAATGGCACAAACCGCAACTGCATCAAATCCAACCACAAACAAAAAAGAGGAAACCATGCCTTTCACGCTTCCCAACCTGCCGTATGCTGAAAATGCGCTTGAACCTTATATGTCAGCAAAAACCTTCAGCTTTCACCATGGCAAACACCATAAGGCTTATGTGGATAATTTGAATAAATTGATCACCGGGACGGATATGGAAAAAGCAACTCTCGAAGAAATAATCAAGGCCTCCGCTAAGGATTCTACCAAGCAGGGAATTTTCAATAATTCCGCACAAGTGTGGAACCATACGTTTTTCTGGAACTGCATGAAACCAAACGGCGGCGGCAAGCCTTCCGGTGATCTGGCCAAGAAAATCGATTCCGATTTGGGCGGACTCGACAAATTCAAGGAAGATTTCAAAACCGCTGCAACTACACAATTCGGCAGCGGCTGGGCATGGCTGGTTTCGGACGGCGGAAAATTGAAAATCATCAAAACCGCAAATGCCGATTTGCCGCTGGCACACGGGCAAAAGGCGCTGCTCACCTGTGACGTCTGGGAACATGCATATTATCTGGATTACCAGAACCGCAGGCCAGATTTCGTTACCACTTTCCTAGATAAACTCGCTAACTGGGATTTCGCCGCGAAGAATCTAGGATAGAGTGCAGTCAATTATGACTGACTAATCGCTGCATTCTTGTGCGATGCTGCTTAACCATCTGTTTATCCAAGGGAATCTGCGTTAATCTTTTGTTAATAAATATGTACTAAAATATTAATAACAAAGAGTTATTAATATGAATGTTTCAGAGTTGCTGTTTATCAATATTGACTTGGAACTCAAGAAAGAGCTTGGAAGATGGCCTGGGCGTGAAAAATTATTTATGGTGGAAAGTTGCGCCAGAGATGTTCTGGTAGGGCACATCAGTGACTTTGGAACTTTGCCCGAAGTTTTGATAGAAATAGGGGAGGAAAGAGCAAAGAGAGAGTTTTCTCCACTGGCAGATTTTATATGTACCGGAGAGCGTGCTTATGAAACTTTACTCGCTGTTGTGTGCGGCTTGTACTCAGATAAAGTCGCCAGTATCAAAACCAGAAATGAAGCTGGTAGAAGGTGGGAAGAATATTTGAAAAATAGTCCCGCAGAAGCCAATAGGCTTAGTGAAATAGTTCATAATATTTTTAGAGATCATAGTCTTATAAAGGCTGGAATTCTTAATAATCTTGTATCTCCCAACAGCAATTTTCCAGCAGTAGCAAGGAGAGCTGCAAATATAAAAAATAATCAACACTCTACAGTTCTAATCGTAGCTGATGAGGGAGATCTTGCAATTTCAACCGCAATTGCAATTGGTAAACATGTAGGACGCCTTATCGTTACCCATTCTGATGATAATACTTTAAGAACTATAGTAGAGCGTTTGCAACCTCACAAAAATGATAAAAGGATAGACGCTAATATTTCTAGCATTCAGCAAGATAGTCTTGGTGGCTTAGATTTTAATTCGGTAAATCACGTGATGGTTTGTACTCCAATGTTAGCTAACCAAGATTTTGACAGGAGGCTGATTGAATTATGGAACGCTAGAACTCTTAATGATGGCCATATGATTCACCTCAGAGGAAGTGTGAATAACGATGAGGACATTCAAAAGGAGTGGGAAGCAGCAAAACACTTAATCTCCCCACTTACGATTAAGCAAAGAAGAGGAGTAGAAATTCAGTCAAATGTCCAAATGCTAGAATCTGCCATAACAGCTTGTAAAAACTGTGCATTTTCCAGAGCAAGAAATCAAGGACCGGTTAAAAAGTCAATCCATTTACCCCACGATGAATATAGAGTAATCGCTCTGAAAAATAAATGGACATTTTCTCTGCCAGTAATGGATCAACAAGTAGAGTTAGGAAGGAAGTAGCAACTTTAATAATGGTTTATGTAGTATTCCTAGAAACTCGCTAACTGGGATTTCGCAGCGAAGAATTTGGGATAAATTTCCTAAAACTTCATCTTGCTGAAACTGCTATAGAGCGGACCGAACACAGCGGCAGTGATCCAGAACAAGAGTGCACCCATCATGATGGTCAGCGCCGGCTGTATCAATTCTACTGTGGCCTCGACTGAATCATTCACTTCGCGCTCATAGAAAAAGTTGATATTTTGCAGCGCAACATTCATCTCACCAGATTCCTCACCAACCTTGAACATGCGGATCACCAAACTCGGGAATTGGTTGGAAAGCTTTAAGGAAGCGGTCAGCGAATGGCCCTCTGATACGCTTCGCCGCACCGCCAGCACAGCTTCCTTTAGTACACGATTGGAAACTACGTTCTGTGCGGTCCGTAAGCAATCCAGCACGTCAATACCGCTTTCGAAGGTGACTGCAAAGAATCGGGTGAACCGCGCCAGGTCTATCTTCCTCATATTCTTGCCGATGAACGGCATGTGGAGCATTATTGCATCTATCCGGTAGGCGATATCCTCAAATGAGCGGTAAAGTATGATGATGATGATCGCAAATGCAACCGGCAGGCCGAGAATCAAGTACCAATAACTGACAAAGGCATTTGAAAGCCCAATCAGCGCCCGAGTATAAAACGGCAGATCAAACCCCTGGGCAAGCAGGAAATTCGATAACTGCGGCACCACGAAGAGCATCATTACGGTCAGCACGCAAACCATCATTATCAGAAGAACTATCGGATAACGTACCGCCTTTTTTATCTTGCGGTGCATGTCCTCGTTCCATTTCAGGTGCTGACCGATATGGGCAAAGGATTCAGAGAGGTGGCCGGTACGCTCACCCGCCGCGACCAGCCCGGTAAACACCTCGTTGAATATGCGCGGATGCTCGGCCATGGCTGCAGAAAGCATCTTGCCGCCTTTTACCGATTGATATATCTGCCCGACCAGCTCTTTCATCTTCGGTGAATCGGAAGTATCACGCATGTCGGCTAGTGATTCAAGGATCGGCACCCCCGCTTTGTCAAGTTGCTCCATATGTACACAGAGCATTATTACGTCCTTAGTCTTGATCCCGGAGCTCCGCTTAACCGATTTTTTTTCCTGAACCTCTCGGTAATTTACGAGATCCAGGCCGATTTCCTTCAGCCTGGCCTCAAGATCCATCTCATTGGCTGCGGTTATATTGCCTCGGATGGTCCTAGCGTTCTGGTTTATCGCAGTGTAATTGTATGAAAGCATGTTATGCGCTGTTCGTTGTTAGTTGCTCGAATAAACAATAACAACCAACGGAAAGTGACACTATAATCTCTCAGTCATATCTATTGTGTTAATCAATTCGTCTAGGTCGGTGACACCGGCTAGAATCTTGGCTATCCCATCTTCTACCATAGAAACGAAACCTTTAGAAAGCGCGTAATCCATCATCGCCTTACGGGTTGAATTCTGCGCAATGAATTCATCCATGGTGCGATCAATGGGTAGGATTTCTAATATCCCAATCCGCCCCTTATAGCCGATGTGCGCACAATGCTCGCAACCAACATGAGTGTAAATCTTCGGCGGATTTTTTGCATCAGCACCTAAAATTTTGCATTCTTCTGGAGTAGCAGTTTTTGCTTTCTTACAGTGCTCGCACAGTTTTCGCGCCAGACGCTGCGCCATGGTACAGACAAGCGATCCGGCAAGTAGCCTAGGTTGAATGCCAATGTCAATCAGCCGGGGGATAGCCCCAATCGCGTCGTTGGTGTGCAGCGTGGTAAAAACCTGGTGGCCAGTCATAGCGGCACGCAGTGCCATATTAGCAGTATCCTCGTCACGCACCTCACCAACGAAAATTATATCCGGGTCTTGCCGCATCATTGAACGGATGCCGGTATTGAAATTCATACCTGAACCCTCACGCACCATGGACTGGCGAATTAAAGGAAGCTGATATTCCACCGGGTCTTCCAGCGTCATTATGTTGACGTCTATGGAGTTTATGTACCCCAGCACCGAATAGAGCGTGGTGGTCTTCCCCGATCCGGTCGGGCCAGTCATAATGATTATTCCTTCCGGCCTTTTTAGCAATTTTTTCAGCAGTTTCTCATTATGTTCGGAGAAACCTAATTTATCTAGCGTCACCAGCGATTTTTTCTTATCTAATATCCGCATCACAATGTTTTCGCCGTAAACGGTTGGCTGCGCCGCGACACGAAAATCGACCTCACGGCCAAGTACGTTGTAAGTTATGCGACCGTCCTGCGGATTTCTAGTTTCAGCGATGTTCATGCCGGAAAGAATTTTTATTCTGACCACGATGGCTGGCCAATAATCACTATGAAAGCTTTTAATCTGCTGCATCTGCCCATCGATGCGATATCTGAGCCTTAAGAAGGCACCCTCCGGCTCAAAGTGAATATCCGATGCCCCACACTTGATGGCATCAATTAAAAGCGCATCCACCAACCGCACAGTGGGGTTTATGTAACCTTCCGTCTCACCGCTTAGACCTTTCTTTTCGGTGAGTCCCGTTTCGATCTCGCGTAGAATTCCTGCGATCGACATTTCATAATCATAATAATGGTCGATCAACTCTAATATGTCCGCTTCCGGGCAATATACCGGAACAATCTTGAAATTCTTGGGGAAATAGCGATGCACCTGGTCAATCGCCAACACATTGTAAACGTCAGCCATCGCTATGTGAACCGATTCGCCAGCAAGCGAAATCGGTATCAGTTTGTGGCGGCTGGCGATGTTTTTGGGAATTTGCTTGATGAGATTTGGGTCAAGCACTGCGGCTTTAGCATCAAACTTCTCAACGCCAGTTGATTCGGAAAGAATCTCGCCTAAAGCGCTTTCGGTGATGAACCCAAGCTCCACCAATATCGAACCAAGCATGACGCGCTTGTTGTTCTCTTGGTGTTCGCGCTGTACTTTCATGGCAATTTCTAATTGATCGGCTGAGATAATCCCGCGCTCGACCATGCTTTCGCCAAGTAATACGGTAGTTTTACCCTTAGGCGGTTTATCGCCTCCCGCTCCCGCCTCGGCTACTGCTACCACCAGCGCCTTGTCTTGATTAGGCTTTTCCTTGATCTCAGCCACTGCCACGTTTTCCTTCATGTTATTTTGTAATTATATATTTTTTAAGATGAAAATCCAAATTTTTACGCAGAAAGCCTTATTATACCTGGAAAAGGTTAAGAAAAGGTTAAGAAAATGAGTACAATATAACAAAAAATAAATTATCAGATCTGTGATAACCATCTGATAAATAGCATATTTCTCTCGTTGTACCTATAGCAACTTTTCTTTCCACCAGGAAATATTTTTCTCCAATTTAGGCGTAATATCATAATTTTTTATATCAATGATTTCTGCAAGCTTTTTTACATCTGCAGTCATATATGGCGGATCATTCGGGCGATCAGGAATGGTACCAAACTCACACTTCTCCGGTTTTTTTAGAATGGCAAAAATCTTTGCAGCTATTTCTTGAAGATTATAGCCCCTGCCAGATGCTACATTAACCGGTCCAGTCAAATCTGAATCTGAGATCTCTGCCAGTATTTTTCCACAAGTTTCAGTATCGAGAAAATCTCGCACTTGAGTTCCCGAGCTACATTTTGCGGTTTCGTTTTTTAAGCCACTGATGATTAAATAGGGAATTATTCGCGCCGGATTTTCATGTGGGCCAAACAGTAGGAACAGCCTAGCCCAGGCGTAATTTATTTGTGATTTCTCAAGCCATTCAAATAGCTCCAGCTTCGCTTTGCCATACGGTGTATGCGGAATGCATAAATCAGATTCTTGCCAGGGACTTTTTTCTTTCCGGTGCCAGTCATATTCCGCGCAACTGCCGATTCCAACAATGCGTTTCCCCCCGTTTTCCCCGAATGCCCGGAACAGATTTTTGCTGGCATTCAACCAATCATTATTCTCCGGCGCATGCCAGAATTTTCCATGCTCGGCATACCATGCTAAATGTAAAAGATATGATGGCTTTATTTTTTTTATTAATGTTTCGGTTTGTTTTGTATCAAGCAGATCGCATTCGCTCCTAGAAAGCGTATATACCTCGAATCCTTTTTTTTGGAGGGGAATAATCGCCTGCCTGCCAACGAAACCAGGGGCACCAGTAACCAATATTCTATTTCTCATAATCCGGCCAAGATTTATCCTTTTCCGCAATTATTTTTGGAATGAATGGCCATTTAATATTAAAGGCTGCATCGTCCCAACGCACACCAGAAGCAGCTTCCGCTCTATACGGAACATCAATCAAGTAAAGAACTTCAGCTTCGTCAGAAAGCGTTAAAAATCCGTGCGCAATTCCGCGGGGTACGAATAGCGCCTTGCCGTTCTCGGCAGATAGTTCAGCAGCGAAGTATTGCAAATATGTTTTGGAATCTTTCCTGAGATCAAGCGCAACATCGTAAATCTTTCCTTGGGTCACGCGCACAAGTTTTTGTTCTTCGTTCGGAGATTTTTGAAAATGCATTCCACGCAATGTTGCTTTTTTCAAGTTGAACGAAACGCTTTCATGAATGGGTCGGAAATCGATTCTATGGTTGCTAAATTCTTCTAAGGCATAGGTGCGCGCAAAAAAGCCGCGTGCATCAGAAATCCTTTCCTGCTCGATGATAAAAACGTCTGCGATTGGAGTAGGAATAAATTTCATTGCCAGGTTTTTAAATGCGGAATTGCAGTTGCGAATTCCCCATCCCAAGATTTAGTTCCGCGAATCTCGGCGGAAATTTCAGCAGCAATATTCCATGGTAAAATCAATATATAGTTCGGTTTTTTTGCGAAAATCTCTTGAGGTGACAATATTGGAATATGGCTGCCCGGCAGATATAATCCCTGTTTATGAGGGTTATTATCACACACAAATTTGATTAAATCATTTTTTACCCCGCTTACATTCAGTAAGGTGTTTCCCTTAGCCGCCGCACCGAATCCAACAACAGTCTTTCCCTCGGCTTTAGCTTTCTTTAGAAAAGATAAAAACTCTGTGCAGATATTTTTTACCTTAGCATCAAACCCGGAATAACCCGTAGAATTATCAAGATTTGCGGCTTTTTCATCCGCCTGAATTTTTTTTAATTGCGCGGAAATTTTCCGTCCTTCGTTATCGTGTGCGGCATAAATCCTTAAAGATCCGCCATGTGTGGATAATTCATCAGTATCATAAATTTGTAAACCATGCGCGGCAAAAATCTTTTCCAACGCAAGGAGCGAGAAATAGCTGTAATGCTCATGATATATTGTATCAAACTGCGCTCCCTCTATAAGTTTCAGCAGATGCGGTACTTCAACGGTGATTGTGCCTCCAGGCTTTAAAAGTATCTTAAAACCCTTCACAAAATCATTCAGATCTGGCACGTGTGCCAAAACGTTATTTGCAATAATAAGATCAGCTTTCTTATATTTCGTGGCAATTTCCCCGGCAGTCTTCTCCCCGAAAAATAACGTTTCTGTAGGCACGTTATTTCTTCTGGCAACCTCTGCCACGTTTGCTGCCGGCTCTACACCTAAGCAGGGAATCCTACTTGCAATGAAATTTTTCAGCAAATATCCGTCATTGCTGGCGATTTCGATCACAAAACTTTCCTTTCCAAGCGCGAATTTTTTCTGCACCGTCCGGCAATAATCTGCCGCATGTTCAAGCCAACTTTTGGAATATGATGAGAAATAAGCATAGTGCCCGAATATCTCCTCCGCCGGGACCACGGATTCCACCTGTACCAAAAAACATACTTCACAAACCCGTGCATGGAGTGGGTAAAACGGCTCCACGTGGTTTAAGTCCTCTTTCCGCACATAGCTGTTTGCAAGCGGTGTTTTGCCTAGATCAGCAAAGGTTAGGCGAAGCAGCGCGCCACAGAATCGACAATTAGGCATGGCTATCCAAATAATTTTTTATCTCGTTCATAACAAGTTGTAATGGCGGTTCTCCAGCGTGGAATTTTTTATACCAAATACCAGCCAGATGCACGGCATCTTTTTGCGAAATAGAATTTTCAAAGCCTAGTTTTTTTGCCAGCGAAACATCCAATTCCAGGCGGATTTTTTCCTGTTTTTTATTATCCAGGGAAATTTCGATGAGGATTTTTTTCTCCAGCGCCGCGGAGAAAATTTCCAGCGTTTCCACCACGGTTAAATTTTTTCCATCTGGTCCGAAATTCAAGGATTTCGGGGCATTTTTATAATCATTATGCAGAAGTTCGGCATATTTCAGATAGCCAAAAACTATATCCAATACATGCTGCCAAGGCCTGGTAGCGGAGGGATTGCGAAGAATTAACGGCTGGTTCTTCGCATAGGCACGGAAGGCATCAGGCAGCAGCCTATCTAAAGAAAAATCACCGCCGCCGATGACATTTCCGCCTCGCGCAGTTGCGATTTTTAGCCCAAATGATTTTGCCCATGAATTAACCGCGATTTCGCAAGCTGCCTTCGATGCGCTATATGGATCATCACCACCAAGCGCATCTGGTTCTTTGAAATTACGGCCAGATTCATCGTTGCGATAAACTTTGTCGCTGGTGATTATTAGTGTGGTCGGATTTTTTTCGGCAAGCGCTTCCAGTAAATAAATCGTTCCCATAATGTTTGTTTCAAAAGTATCGACCGGCATTTCATAAGAGCGCCGCACCAATGCCTGTGCCGCCATGTGAATTACGATTTCCGGCGAGTGCTGATGCACGCACATTTTTAATTTCTTGCGGTCTCGGATATCTAGGATGTGGCTTTTGATTTTTAATTCCGGCGAAATTAAATTATATAAATTTGGATTTCCTTCCGGCTCCAGAGCAATACCGATGACTTCAGCACCCAAACGCTGTAACACCAGAGCCATCCAAGTACCTTTAAAACCCGTATGGCCCGTTAGAAGAACTCTTTTGCCGCGCCAAAAATTTACCAAACTTTCCACGGTGCGTTGCCGGAATCCCATAATTGTTCTAGATAGTTCTTATCGCGCAATGTATCCATTGGTTGCCAGAATCCGGTGTGGCGATAAGCAGCGAGTTGGCCTTCTTTTGCAATTTTTTCCAGTGGCTCACGCTCCCATACGGTTTGGTCACCATCGATATAATCCAGCACCTCCCGCGAGAGTACGAAAAACCCGCCGTTGATGTATCCGCGATCGCCATGTGGTTTTTCCATGAATTTATTCACCTTGCCGTCCTTGCTGATTTCCAACGCGCCAAACCGGCCGGGCGGCTGCACCGCCGCGATGGTAGCCAATTTCCCATGCTTTTTATGGAATGCGAGTTCTTCCGTTATGTTTATATCAGCCACGCCATCACCATAGGTAAGGCAGAATTCCTCATCTTTCATCAGGAACCGCGCCGCTTTTTTTATCCGGCCACCGACCTGAGTTTCGTCTCCAGTATCAACTAATGTGACTGACCAATCCTCAGCACGCTTTTTGTGATAAATGCGTTTTCCTTCCTTTAGTTTGAACGTCACGTTCGAACGATGTAACAGATAATTGGCGAAGAAGTTCTTGATCATATAGCCCTTATAGCCCAGCGCTATGATGAACTCGTTTATGCCATGCGCCTCATAGATTTTCATGATGTGCCAAAGGATAGGCATGCCGCCGATTTCTATCATCGGCTTAGGCTTAGACGCCGATTCCTCGGAAATGCGGGTACCTTTACCGCCCGCCAATATCATTGCTTTCATCGCACGGCACCTTTGTTAATAAGGCCTATTTAGCAGTATATTAATGCCGTAGCAAGAATTGCCCGAACGGCTTATGGGAATGAGATTTGGCTTCACTAATAAAAATAGTACCAGCCAGGGCACAGAAAGTTCCCAAATAGAATAGCAACTGCACCGCTGAAGGCCTTGCACTATAACCTATCAGGCTATGGAGTGCCTTGCCTGGAATGCTACCTTCCGAAAGTAGCCATGAAGTATCCCATATTTGGTATGACAATCCGGAAAAATACCCAGCAGCGGAAAGAAACTCCGCACCCTGGCTCGCGAGGCCCGATACAAGCAATATAAGAAGCCAGCTTGTCACTTTGAACATATATTTGGTGGAAAGGCGGACTAGGCCATAATAAAACATGACTCCAGCTATCATTCCCAAGGCAAACCCGATGATGCTGCCAGTTATTATGGAAATAGCGGTCTGGCCGGAAATAGCCATACCGTATATGAAAAGCACTATTTCCGAACCTTCGCGGAGTATAGCCAGACCAATTATTAGAGAAAGTGAATAGAATGGCAACTTACCCTCTGCCACTTCTGCACCAGCTTTTCTAAGCTCAGCCGTTAGTTCACGGGAGTGTTTCCGCATCCATAATACCGTCCAACCGATGAATAGAGCGGCGGTAAAAAGAATGGCGGCGTTGAAGATTTCCTGACCCATTCCGGATACCGCACTGGATATTGTGCGTGCGAATACCGCAATCATCAGTGCACCGAAAACGCCACCACCAAGGCCGACCAATATCCAAAATGTACGACCGTTTAGGCCTTTTGTTGCCGCCAATACGGCACCTAATATCACTGCGATTTCAAGCGCTTCACGAAAAATTACTATGGCTGTTGAGAGCATGTTATTGCATTATTTCACAATCAATGTGCCTTTGGTCGTGTCTTCATGAAAATCATCGAAGAAGCCATATTTTCCAGCATTAAGTGGCCCGACATAAATATCAATCTGGCTGTTTCCTTGCACCAGTTTCTCGCGATCCAAATCAGAACTTTCAAACTCCGCTGGGGTCTTGTCCTCGTTCTTCACTGTGATTTTCACCTTTTTACCGGATGGAACCAGCAATTCGGCAGGCTGAAATTTATGGTCTTTTATGGTGAGGGTATAATCTTCAGCAATTGCCGCTCCAGCAAAAAATAATGCGACAAAAAATAATGCAAGATATCTCATCTTTTAAAACCTCCTTGTTTATTAATATGTTACTATGTTAAAGCGCAGTTATTAATAATCATTCGCGTGTAAAAGGCAAGCTATTTCTTCATTTGCGTTAATGAAATATTAACCTTTGCCGTGTATTGTTTAACAATGTATTTTGTAAAAAGGGTGAAGAGGTAAAACATGAAACAACCTCATTTAAAGGAAAAGGAAAAACGCCCAGCACGTATGGGCAACCCGGTAATCGATGCAGTAGCAGCCGGGCTTTTCCGGTTTACTTCCCTGCACCAAGTGCGGGCACGGCTCACCCAAATCCGCGAAGAATTTCTAGTATCGAAAGATCAGGACGCTAAAAACCCAGACACAATAAAGCTATGGATAAGAGATTATGCACTAACCCCGGAGGAAGTATCCAAAGGCTACCTTGGCAATTTTGCATTGATTCGCCCAAAAACCGACGGCAAACATATTAGCCTAATCGCAGAAAAACTGCCTATTGACCTAAAATTCCATCCGCGCAAGCAACGCCCAAAAATGCGCCATCCGGATTGGGGCCATCCTATACTCCGCGCCGTCCTCAAGAAAAAGCTCTACCCTACCGTTGAAGAAGTGCATGCCGAATTCATGCGGCTGCATGAGGAATTTCCTGAAGTTTCCATCCCTGGCCCAGATAGGCTGCATATAATAGTATATCAGGGAGCAAAAGAAGAAAAGGTCGGTAGTCCAGTACAAAAGATAACGCTCCGCATCCGCACCCATGAGGACGGGCAATTTTACATGGCCTATTCAATAAACAAGAAGAAAAACCCCGCTGAACTGCGCGCCAAGCCAGAAGCACCGAAAGTTAGTCGTGGCTATTTCACCTCAATGGTTTCGCTCAAGAAGAAAAGGCCTGCCGCAAAACCAGCACAATCAAGCAATAACTAAGCACTGCTCCTCAATTGCGGTCGCGTCTATGCTAAATAAAATTTTTTTTATTTAGCTGTTGCCTTTGCCAATCAAATCGTGTAGTAACTCCAGCCCCTGGCACTGCCATGGACTGCCCCTTAACAGGGCAACAGGCGGGTGTAGCTCAGTGGTAGAGCC
>Ga0206851_1023_pt1 | contig 55007 bp, 47 predicted proteins | sample Alteio_BWOrgCont_13_FD_152904 | JGI IMG/M metagenome (GOLD analysis project Ga0206851, IMG submission 152904) | Enriched cells from forest soil in Barre Woods Harvard Forest LTER site, Petersham, Massachusetts, United States -... | ecosystem: Environmental > Terrestrial > Soil > Temperate forest >... | reverse complement strand
TCAAGCTGGGCAAGGGGCATGCCCTGCTGGGTGGCATCCTGTCCAAAGCGCTTGAGGGCAGCGGCGCGGATGTCTAAAACACGATTCAACTCGACGGCGGGATCGGCGCCGTTGTCCCAGAGGTGGGCGTGTGGATGGGCGGAGCCGGCGGGGCGGGCGTCCTCGTCGGTGATGTAGATTAGGCCGGACTTTTCGGACGCGGTCAGGATTCCATCGAGAGCATCGCGGTCTTCCGTGGGATGGCCGTCGCGATCGAATTCGCGGTAGCCGTAGTCGATCGCGACCTTATCCCAGAGGCCGATGTTGACGGGATAGGCGTGAGACAGGTCGGGCACGCCGTTGTTGTCGAGGGTGACCCAGGGGTGCGGGTAATCCATGACAGAGATTGTTTGATCGGGCGGGTGGGGGAAACTGCTGGCGGCAAAGTTGTGGGCGAGGCCGAGGGTGTGTCCGGTCTCATGCGCGGCAAGCTGACGGAGGCGTTGAAGCACCATTTGCAGCGCGGTATCCTGCGATGGGTCGCCCAGGGACTTGCCATTGGTGTAGGGCGCGAGCAGGGCCTGAGCGATGAGGTAATCCTGCCGGCCGCGGAGGCTGCCTAGAGTGACGTTCCCCTTGATGATTTCGCCGGTGCGGGGATCGACGACGGCGGCGCCGTAGCTCCAGCCGCGGGTGTAGCGATGGACCCACTGGATGATGTTGTAGCGGACGTCCATAGGATCGGCGCCTTCAGGCAGGAGGTCGACACGGAAGGTGCCGGGAGCCCAGCCGGCGGCCTGGAAGGCCTGATCCCACCAGCGCGCGCCTTCGACGAGAGCCTCACGGATGAGGGGTGGCGCGCCGCGATCGACGTAGTACTGGAGCGGCGTGACGGCGACGCAGGCGTGGGTGCAATTGGGATCCTGCTTGATGAGGCGATGGCGGATGATGAACTGCTGATCGATGGGTTCGCCGAGGGGCGTGTCGTAATCGCGCCAGGTTGAGGGAAAGTAGCCGGCGCGGGGCGAAAAGCGGCGGGGCGTGAAACCAGGCGGCGGAAGTTCGATGAAGGATTGGTGCTCGCGGACGGTCATGGCGCGGGGGTAGGGTGTAACGTCGTCGACGAATTTGGCGGTAGGGCCGACGGATTCTTCGCGGGGGACGAAGGTGAGCTCGGCCTCGACTTCAGTGTTTTTCGGGAAGGCGCGGGTTCCGTCGAGGGCGATGGTGGAACGCGCGGGATCGACGTGCCAGTTGCCCTGGCCGGCGGCGGCAAGGGATTCCGTGACGTGGTGGACGTCGCTGAGGAAGAACTGCGTGGCGTCCACGAGGACGGTTTCGTCGGGGCTTTCGGCGTCGACGGTAAATCCTGCGAGGACGGACGTCGGAAAGGATTGCGCGACGGCGAGTTGGGCAGCGGGGTCGCCGGAGGTGGTGCGAAACGCAGTATTGGACTGGATGAGGAGGAGTTTGGGACCGGTGCGCTCGAAGTGGACGAGGACACCCTCAGAGATTTGGCCGCGGTCGAGGCCGACGTCGTTGGAGCCCATGCCCCAGGGCAGCGAGTGGGCAAAGATGTAGTCGGCAGAACGGGTGTGCGCGGAGTCGATGAGGGGGACTTCGAGGTAGAGCTTGCCGGCTTTGGCGTCCCAGTCGAGCGGAAGGAGGCCTGCGTAGTGGTGCATGGCCGCCGTGCGCGCGGCGAGAGTCTGCGCGGGCGCTGGCGGTGCGGCGGGCGTTTGGGCGAACGCGGCGGCAGTAAGGGCGAATGCGAGAGCGGAGATTGCGGCTGGTAGCTTGCGGGCCATCCCCTCTTTTAGCATGGCGGCGGTGATCGCGGAACCCTTACAGGCCCTGGATCCAGCGGGCGTAGGGGTAGAGGAGCAGGAAGAGGATGAGGGCGACGACGAGAACGTCGGTGTAGAGGAGGAGCATGACGCCGCCGTGGTAGAAACTCCAGCGCGGGCGGAGGCAGCGCGTGGTTTCCCAGGTGCCGTAGAGGGCGACGAACGCGGGCAGAATGATCCACGGCGAGGGATGGATGTCGGGGAAGCCGGCGCAGAGGCAGGCAAGGATCAGGCTGCCGATCACCAGCACGGTTCCCCGCAGGAGCGATCTTGCCCGTATATTGAAGACGGCAGAATGCATCAACCATGACTACTGTATCGAATTCAGCGATGGGATTGTCGCCCGCTATGAAGCGGGAAAGAATTGTGCGGCGGGTGGCGCGCGAGCTGCGGGATGGGTTTTACGTGAACCTCGGCATTGGGCTGCCGACGCTGGTGGCGAACCATGTGCCGCCAGGGATTGAAGTGGTGCTGCAGTCGGAGAACGGGATGCTGGGGGTGGGGCCGTATCCGCTGGCGGGCGAAGAGGATCCGGATTTGATCAATGCGGGGAAAGAGACGGTGACGGCGATGCCGGGGACGTCGTACTTCTCAAGCGCGGATTCGTTTGCGATGATTCGCGGCGGGCACATCGACCTGAGCGTGCTGGGCGCGATGGAAGTGGATGACGAAGGGACGCTGGCGAACTGGATGATCCCCGGAAAGATGGTGAAAGGGATGGGCGGCGCGATGGATTTGGTGGCGAGCGCGCGGCGCGTGATTGTGGCGATGGAGCACACCACGAAAGAAGGGGCTCCGAAGATTTTGAAGAAGTGCACGCTGCCGCTGACGGGCGTGCGGGTGGTGGACACGATTGCTACGGAGATGGCGTGGATTCGCGTGACGCCCGAGGGATTGGTGCTGGAGGAGATTGCTCCGGGGCTCAGCGTGGAGGATGTGCAGCGGGCTACGGAGGCGAAGCTGGTGGTGAGCGCGGGGTTGAAAGAAATGCAGGCGTAAAACGAGATGCGGGCAGTGGGAGGGCGAGGCGCGATGCGCTTCGCCCCTCCCTTTTGGTGAGTTATGGCTTGAGGGAGTACTGCACAGTGATGGTGGTTTCTACTTCGATGGGGTCTCCGTTGAGGAGATAGGTTTCCCATCGCCACTGCTTGACCGCCGCGACGGCGCTTTGGTCATAGTCGAAGCGGAGGCTTTTGCTGACGGTGACGCTGATGGGTACGCCGTCTTTTCCGATGAGGACGTCGAGGAGCACGGCACCGTCAAGCCCCTTCTTCTTATTCTTCGCGGCGGGAGGATAGACAGGATCCACTTTGGAGAGGATTTTCAGGTCATCGGCCTTGACGTGAATTTTGGTGGGAGCGGTTTGCTGTGGGGCGCCGGAGCTGAGGTTGACGCGGAGGGCGAGCGCGGAGGTTCCGGCGGTGAGGGCGATGAGTGTGCAGGCAGTGGCGAGGGCGACGCGACGCAGGCCGGGGACGGGTGGGTGCTTGCGCATGAGGTTCATGATTCTCCTCTCGAAAATGTTGGCATCGAAAATTCCGATGGCGTGAAGGATGCCGGGAGCGGCGCGGTTTGGGAGCATCGCAGCGAGCCGCAGCAGGGAGCGGGCATAGTTTTCGGAGCCGTGCACGGCGTCTGCGGCCAGGGCGTCGCAGATCATCTCGCGGGTTTCTGCGATGGGGGAGCGAGTGAGCCAGAGCAGGGGATGCCAGGCGGCGGGGAGGGCGATGACGCCGCAGAGCAGGTTGAGGGTGAAGTCGCGACGGCCGATGTGAGCGAGTTCGTGGGCGAGGACGGCGTCGAGGTCGGCGGGGGTGACTCTCTGAAGGAAGCCGGCGGGCAGAAGCAGCGCGGGGCGAATGATGCCGAGACTAAGCGGGCCGGTGACGGCTGCGGACTCGGCTATCTCGATGGAGCGAGGGATGCGGAATTGGCGGCGGAGGCGATCGAGGCGTACTTGCTGATCGGCTGACAACGTGAGGGGTTGCGCGTGGATTCGGAGGGAATGGGTGCGCGCCAGTCCCCAGGCGAGGCGGGATGCGGCGTAGAGCAGGACGGACACGTATAGGCAGACGAAAAACGCGAGCGCGCCAGGGGAAAGATGCAGCCAGGGTGCGGCGGCGATGGTTCCGGGGCCGAGGAGGACGCGCACGTGTCCGGAACCGGCGTCGACCGCGCGGTTCCAGAAGGCGAGGCGCTGCGCGAGCATGCTGAGATCGCCGAAGGGAATGCGGCAGAACGGCAGGATCGACTGGAGAAGGAGAGCGCCGCACCAGACGCGATGCTCAGTGCGCGGGCCGATCCGGCGGGCGAGGCGCGCGGCCAGCCAGGCAGCGGCGAAGAGGAGCGGGATTTGCCAGAGTGCGTTCAAGAGGCAGGTGAAGAGCCACGCTTCGATGGATTTCATTCTTCACCCCTTCCCTCTTCGAGCCGCTTGCTGAGTTTAGCGATGGTGCGCGGATCGATTTGGCGACTTTTGATGAGACTCATGACGAGCTCCTCGCTGGAGCCGCCGAACATGCGGTCGACGAGATCGCGGACGGCGCGGCTGAGGGCTTTTTCTTTTGTGACGGCGGCGCTGTACTCGTAGGCACGGCCGCGGAGCTTGCGCTTGAGCTTGCCCTTGCGCTCAAGGATGTTCAGCATGGTCTGCACGGTGGTGTAGGCGAGAGGCTGTTCGAGGCCCGCCTGGACCGCGTTGACATTGCATGGACCGAGCTTCCAGATAACCTGCATGATCTGAAGCTCGAGGCGGGTGAGGGATTCGGAAGGGCGGTCGGCCACGTGTTTCTCCTAATGAGTTAGGAGATTACGGCGAGATTTTGAGATTTGTCAACTAAGAGTTTAGGAGATGAGTGCGGTTTGGATGGTGCCTGGGCGGGCCAGGTGGGTCTGGTCAGGGCTGGGGAGCTTCGACTTGTGAGGTTTCCGGGACGATGCGGGTGGTGACGTGGGTCTTCTCGAAGTCGCGGTTGTGGGCGTCGATGATGATAGTGCGGCGGAAGAAGAAGAGCACGTGGATTTCGAATTCGGTGGAGAAGGAGACGGGAAACCAGACGCCGTCGGGCTGGGGCGCGTAGACGACGGTGAATCCGAGGCCGGGGACGTTGGTGCCAAGCAGGGTGCGGACCGCGAGCGGGACGCGGCGGGAGAGGTTGGTGCTGACGGCGACTGGCTCAAGCGACGCAGTGTCGATCCAGGCGTCTCCCTTCCACGCGTAGTCGGACTTATCTTTGGGGCGGAATTCGAGGTGGTAGACGTCGCGGTTGTTGAGGCGTTCGGTGCCGAGGAGGCGAAAGTCGTAGGCGGTCTGCTCTTTTGAAGTGAGCGGAAAAAGATGGGCGTTGATGTTGTCTTTCGGGACGTCTTTCTGGTCGGGTTTCGAGTCGGGCGTAGCGTCGGATTTTGCTTCGGGCTTTGCGTCCGATTTCGCATCCGGCTTGGCTTCGGATTTCGAGCCGACGCCGATGAGGTTGTCGCGCATGTTTTCGACCATGTCGCGGTCGGCATCGTCGCCGCCGATGGAGATGGAGAGGGTGCCGGGATCGTCTTCCGGCTTGCCCTGAGTGGGTGAGAGCTCGGTGTAGTCAACATAGCGTCCGTGGATCAATAAGCGGCCATCGATTTTGAGAAGCTGGCGTTGGGAGCCGTGCTCGGTGGGCGTGATGCGGTAGTCGGTGATCTCCTCGCACATGAGGGTCTTGCCGCGCTTCGAGTCGACTTTGGCGTGCTGGACGTAGACGTAGTGGGAGCGGGCCGCTTCGGCCCGATCCTGATGGGCGGCGACCTGGGCCATGATGGAGGCGGCGGTGGGCGGTGGAGCGAGCTGCTGCGCGCGAGTGGCTACAGCGGAGAGCAGGGCGAAGACGCAGAGGTGCAGCGGGCGGCGCATTGGGAGGGAGTACGCGATGCGTGGGACGCCGGTTCCAGGATGCGGGACCATTTCTGCGGGTGAGGGTGGTTCACCTGCGGGGCAGAACAGCCGATTCGTTCGTAATGGGCTGCGCGCGGATTTGCCATGCGGGCCGGAGAATCGGGCATAGAATGCTGGTGGAGCAATCGGAGGTTCGATTGCCCGGATGAGGTGAGCCGATTGGGCGCCTCGAAAAAATGGGTCCGCGCAAGGCCGCGCAGGTCTTCCCTGCTGAGGCCCGGTCTGCCGATGGACCTCTCAACCATCCTCATTCCTGAAGCGCTACTTCTATTTAGCCTGCGCGCGATTTTCGCGTGTAGCGGCCGAATGAATTCCCTTCTCTGTTTCCGGTTGAACCCCGACTGGAGGTCCTATGGAACGCGCACCGATTGATCGGATCCTGTGTCCTGTCGATTTTTCGAAATACTCTGAGCAGGCCTACGCCTACGCATGTTCGCTGGCGCAGCGGTATGGGGCGAAGTTGTACGTGCAGCATGTGGTGGAGATGTGGAGGCATCCGTCGGCGTCGTTTGCGGCGGCGGCGGATTTGTACATGCAGTTCTGCGCCGATTTGACAGATGAGGGCAAGGCTCATCTGCAACGGTTTGTCGCGGCCCATTCGCCGATGGGATTTTTCCCGGACTGCGTGATCGGCGAGGGGATGGCGATGGATTCCATTCTGGGATTCGCGCAGCAGGAGGATGTGGACCTGATTGTGATGGGGACGCATGGGGTGCGAGGATTCGATCGGCTGATTCTGGGATCAGTGACGGAAAAGGTATTGCGGAGGGCGCGTTGTTCGGTTCTGGCGGTACATCGGTCGTCGTGGCAACCAACGCTGGAAAGGACCGGATTGCGGGAGGTTTTGTTCTGCACGGACTTTTCACCCGCAGCCAATGGGGCTCTGGGAACGGCGCTGTCGGTGGCGGCCGAATACGAGGCGCGACTGACGCTGGTGCATGTGCTGGACGGGATGGCGCGGCTGCACCGCGCGGAAAACACGGCGAAGGCGCAGGAAGAACTGGATAGGCTGCTTCCGGAGAGCGTGCGGCGGGAACGCAACATTGATACGGCGGTGCGCGCGGGACGAGCGTGCCGAGAGATCGGCCAGTTGGCCGCGGAGCGGCACGCGGACCTGGTGATTATGGGAGTGCGGGGCAGCCACGCACTGGATGACACGATGTTCGGGTCGACAACGTATCGCGTGGTGCAGATGGGGCAATGCCCGGTGCTGGCGGTGCATCCGTGGCCATCGAGCGAGCCAAAGACACGAGTGGAGGCAATGGCTGGCGCGGCGGCGGGTTAGCCTTTTGCGACTTCGACGATGAGGCTGAGGAAGGCTTCCCGGGTTAGGTCGACGGTGTCGCGGGTGACGATCTTCCAGGTCCAACGCGCTTCGGAAAGGCGCTTGATGCCATGACGGGCTCTGCCGATACCGGTGGAGGGGATAAGCTGCGCGACGGTTCCGCTCTCGACCATGATGAGCTGAGCACGGGCCAGATTGCCGATGACGTCGATGCGGCCGCGGGAGCCGGTTTGGATGGTGCCGATGGGCTCGAGGGTCACCGTCTTGGCGCCGATGGTGATGGTGGCGAGAGGCGCGGGGTAGATACCGAGATATTCTTCGCTGACGTCGGTATCACGGTAGGTGAGGGAGATCTGGCCGGCTTCGATGTAGGGTTTAAGGTAGCCTTCAAGCCTGGTGTAGAGGTCGGCGAGCATGCGCAGCCATGTCGTTTTTTCGGCTTGCCAGTCGATGGAGTCGCCCTGCGATCTTCTGGCGGCATCATTTTCGCGCTGAACAAAGTCGTCAAAACTTCCGGGACCCATTAGGAAATCCTCCAAGGCAAACGAATAGCAGAGATACCCCACCATTTTAACGCTCGCTGCACGCGGTGTTGATGACGCGAAAGTGTGATGCGGAGTGGAATTCCGGGGATGGTTCCTAATTCGGCGACGGCTTTTCGATGTGGTCGATGACGATTTCGTCCATGGGGAGTTTGACGGGCACGAGCTTGAGGCCGAGTTGATCCTGGAGGGCGGCGAAGATCGTGGGCTCGGCGTCGTTGGTGGGCGGCAGGCTTTTGCCAGGAAGCATGGGGCTGTCGGGATCGCGGGAGAAGGCGAGGTTGAAATCGTATTTGCCGGTAAGGCCGGTGCGATCGACGACGGGCGCATTCTCGAGTACCTGGAGCAGGTCAATGAGCGCGGCCATGGGAGCGGCCTGGAAGCGGGCGTGGTTGAGGTCGGGAAAGGCGGGGATTCCATCCGCGGTGTCCGGGACGCGCTTCATATTTTTAGGGCCGTTCTTCGCGGCGACCAACGCCCACGCTGGAGCGTCCCTGGTGGCGTGGTGCACTTTGAGCTGGAAGCGATCGGCAAGGAGCGATTGCAGGAGCTGGCGCTGGTAGGCGTCCTTCTGCGCAGGTGTGAGCTTGTTCAATGTGGCGATCTCCGTGTCGGACATTTTGGCCTGAATGTCGTACCAGTCCCAAAACATCCATTGCGCGCCGCCGGGGATGAGGCGCTGGCGGCTGCTCAATTTCGGGTCGCGGAGGTCGTAGGCGTAGACGATTAAATCCTGGGCGATGGTGTTGTGCGTGACGAATCCATCGGCGGTGAATCGCAGGGGGCTGCCGGAGGTGGGCCAGAAGTTATGCGGGTAGGTTTTGATGGAGATGACTTCGAAGGATGGCAGGAGGCTGGGCTGCGCGTCGGGTTGCGACTGGGCGCGGATTGGCGCCGGAAGAACGAGCGCCAGAGATACGGCGCAGGTCGTAGCTTTCCTCAATTGCTTCATCGCACAAAAGGTTAATAGATGCCGGGAAACAGCCGCTTTGTGCAGCGGCTGTAGTCTTCGTAATCGGCTCCAAAGGCCTGGCGGAGCACAGTTTCTTCGACATGGATGCGATACAGCACAGCCAGCGTCGGTGGAATGAGGATTACGGCGAAACAGGCCCATGTGCGTGTATGAAGAGCAAAAGCCAGGAGTATGAGTTCCAGGCCGAGATAGGAAGGATGGCGCACGAGGCGATAGAGTCCGCTGCGCTGCAGCTTTTGTCCGGCACGCAGCGCGACGTTGGCGCTGAAGGCTTTGCCGAGCGCAAAGACAGCTACGGCGCGCAGTCCCAAACCAAGAATCAGGATCGCAAGGGCCAGCGGCTGCAGCCAGCTTTCACTCCCTGGCATATCGATCAGGAAAATTTTGTGCATCGACTCGTCGATCCTCAGCGATGCAACGATCACGATCCAGAGAATGATCTGCGTTCCGCGATCCTGAATCTTGCCTTCACCCTTGCGCGTTAGGGTGAGCACGGCGATGAGGATTTCGCCGACGAGCCAGACGTCTGTGAGTATTTTGAAGATTGGTTCGAGATTCATGATGGGTCCCTCGCGTGACCGCAAGAGAAGAATGCGCTGAATGGGCCGGAGAAAACAGTAGCAGCTGTCATCGATGAGGGATGACAGCTATCACCATGACAGGTGTCATGCGTCTGCTATGACGCCTCTGGGTACCAGGGGCGATTGTCTGGTGGGATGATGAAGTTATGAGCGATGGGCAGTCAGAGCGAATCTCGGCCTCGGGTCTGAAGTTCGCCGGCTCAATTCAGGAGTTTGTCCGCGGCCGCACGATTTTGCGCTGGGTAGGACTGCTTTATTCCGCATATATCTTTGTCCTGCCATTACGCCAACATTCCCTGGCGGTTTGGGTGGAATTCGCGGTCTTTTACCCAGCCTTCCTCATTCTTTATTTTCTGGTTGGGAAGCTCAACGGGAACCGGCAGGCCGTAGCGTTTGTGTGTTTCTTTCTTTTTGCGTTTCTCTACTACCCGCTCAACCTGGAGGCGGGCGCAATATTTGTCTATCCGTTCGCGTTGCTTTGCCTTTCAGTGGAGCGTTTGGGGACATTGTTTACGGTGCTGGCTGCGCTGATGGTGGGAGTCGGCCTGGAGACTCACTACGTCGGCCGTTCGATTGCGACAGCCGAAGAGATCGTCTTCTTTTGCGTGATTATTGGGATTAGTAACTTTGCGTTCGCGCGGCAGGCGCGGGCGAATGTTCTTCTGAAGCGGGCAAATTCCGAGATCGAACGTCTGACGCAGGAAGCGGAGCGGCAACGCATCGCACGCGATCTGCACGACTTGCTGGGGCATACGCTGACGGTGATTACGGTGAAGCTCGATCTTGCGCGGCGGCTGCTGTCGCATGACTCGGACCGCGCCCGGAATGAAATTGTAGAAGCGGAGCAGACGGCTCGGAATGCCCTCGCGGAGGTTCGGGAAGCCGTTTCCGGCTACCGCGCCGAAGGGCTGGGCGCAGAAATTAGTCGCGCCCGGCGCAGCCTGCTTGCCGCCGGTGTGCAACTGACCACGACTCTCGCTCCGATACATCTCTCGGCGAGCCAGATCAACGTGCTTTGCCTGGCGCTGCGCGAGACGGTCACGAACATCGTCCGTCATGCGCACGCAACCGTCTGCCACGTTGCGCTCGTCGAACAGGACATGGAGATTCGTCTCACGATTGAGGACAATGGGGTGGGCGGGCAGATTCGTGAAGGCAATGGCCTGCGCGGCATGCGGGAGCGGGTTCAATCCGTAGCCGGGGCCTTGAAGCTGACGGACGTCGCCAACGGCGGAACAAGCCTTGAGCTGACGCTGCCGGCGGAGAGCGAGTCTCCGGGACCATCGGCTCCGCGATTTGCGGGAGAGGCGGATAGCTTTTGACACAGAAGATCCACGTGGTGCTGGCGGAGGACCAAAGCATGTTGCGAGGTGCGCTCGCCGCGCTGCTCTCGATCGAGTCTGACCTTGAGGTGGTGGGATCTTTCTCCGATGGGGAGCAGGCCTTTCAGGCCGTAGGCAAGCACCGACCGGAGGTTTTGGTCACCGACATTGAGATGCCGAAAATGAGCGGGATCGAACTCACCGCACGTGTGAAGGAGCTTTACCCCGAAACTCATGTGCTGATCCTGACGACCTTCGCGCGTCCGGGATATCTGCGGCGCGCGTTGGATGCTGGAGCGTCCGGGTATCTTCTCAAAGACCGGCCGTCTGAAGAACTGGCGGACGCTGTTCGGGGAGTGAGTCGCGGGGAACGCATCGTGGATCCCCAACTGGCTTCGCAGATTTGGAGCACGGAAAAGGATCCGCTCACGGATCGGGAGCGTGTGATTCTGCGCCGCGCGGGCGACGGTGAGACGACGGCTGAGTTGGCGCGTTCGCTGCGGCTGACTGAGGGAACGGTGCGGAATTATTTATCTGAGGCGATCTCGAAGTTGAACGCATCGAGCCGGTTTGAAGCCGCTCGGATTGCTCGGAATAATGGGTGGCTTTGATTTTTCTTCCGCCAGGAATGCGATTTCGCATTGGGAAATGTCTCTCAGGGGCTGAAGCCCACCTCTTGTTGCAGCTCTTACGGCACGGCTGAAGTCGTGCCCCTTCAAAGCAGATCGTTTTCCCGCGGACTCTGAAGCGGAGCACTTTCAAACTATTGCAATTTCCCTATTCGATGCGGAGGGCGACCATGGGTTCGATGCCGGCAGCGCGTTGGGCGGGGATGATGGCGGCGAGCAACGCAGCCAGGGCGAGGATGACGGTTGTGCCGAGGAGGACGGGGGGATCCCAGGGCTGGACGCCGTAGAGGTGGCTGGCCATGAGGTGTCCGCCGAGGATGGCGGCAGGCAGGCCGATGAGGAGGCCGATGCCAGCCTGGAGGAAGGCGGTGCGAAGGACCATCTGCAGGATGCCGGTGCGGTCGGCGCCCAGCGCCATGCGGATGCCGATTTCGCTGGTGCGCTGCGCGACGGAGTACGAAGTAACGCCGTAAAGGCCGATCGCAGCAAGGGCGAGCGCGACGAATCCAAAGATGGAGGTGAGGCGGACGAGGATTTCCTGGCCGATGAATTCGTCTTTGACCTGAACATCGAAGGTCTCGAAGTCGCTGACGGTGAGGTTGGGGTTGATTTGATTGACCGCGTTGCGCACCTGGGCTTCGAGGCCGGGAAGATGGCCGGCGGTCTGAAGGACGATGGTGTCCATGGCGAGGTGCGAGACGTTTTCGAACATGGTCTCGGATGCGTCGTCGTATTTGGACCACTGATTGGCGGGGAGAAAGAACATGGCACGGATTTTGCTCTCGGGATCCCAATACTGTGCATCTTCGACGACGCCGACGATTTCAAAATTGCCGGAGTATTTCTGATCGAGATCGCCGAAGTGGTGGCCGATGGCGGAATCTTTGAAGAACCGTTTGGCGAATGTCTGATTGACGACGGCGACGTTGCGGGAACCGGCGTTGTCCTGCTCGGTGATGGTGCGTCCGGCGATGAGGCGGGTGCCGATCGTCTCGAAGTAGCCGGGGCTGACGCGATCCCAGGAAGCGTTGTTGGAGTTGCTGCCGGGCGCGGGCGGGGCCTGGCCTTCAATGTATGCCGTGTTGCCCCAGTTGTTGCCTTCCATGGGGCTGTAGAGGGCGTAGCTGACGGAGCGGACGCCAGGGAGGGCGGCAAGCGTGTCGTGAAGCTGGCGGTAAAAAACCTGAGCCTGGTCCGCTTTGTATCCGGCCATCTGTGGATCGACGTGGAGGATGTAGCGGTTGTGGGTGTCGAAGCCGAAGTGCTGGTGCTGGAGGTTGGTGAGGGAGCGGATAAGGAGTCCGGCCGTGCAGAGCAAGCCGAGCGAGACGGCCGCCTGGAGGATGACGAGTATTTTCTGCGCCCAGAGGCCGCTGGATTTGGTGGAACGATTGGCGCCGCGTAGCGCTTCAATGGGATCGGCGTGAGCGGTCATCCACGCGGGCGCGGTGCCGAAGACGACGCCGGTGACGAGGGACACGGCGAAGGCGAAGCCGAGGACTGAGAGCGAGGGCGCCGGATCGATGGGGAGATAGCTGTGTCCGGCAGCCCAGCTGAGCAGCACCCGCGCGCCTAAATACGCAACGGCGATGCCGGCGATACCGCCGAGGATGGCGAGGACGACGCTTTCCGTGAGGGCCTGGCTGACGAGACGGCCGCGGGGTGCGCCCAGAGCGGAACGGACGGAGGTCTGCGGTTTGCGCGAGGTGGCGCGCACCAGCATGAGGTTGGCGAGATTGGCGCAGGCGATGAGGAGGACAAACGCGGAGATCCACATCAGCAGGTGGAGGCCGGAGCGGTACTGTTCCTGCATTTGCTGGACGCCGCCGCCACCGTAGGTGAGGTGGAGGGTTTGCTTGGGGATGAACTGGGCTGCGTCCTTAGGAAGCTTGCTGAGAGGGCTCTGCAGAAACTCGCGAAGTTCGACCTGCATCCGCGATTCCATCTGCTTCTGGTTGGCTCCGGGCTGGACGCGGCCGATGACGTTGAGCCATTCGAGCTCAGGGTGATCGAGGACGTCGAAGGTGCCTGCCTGGATAAGAGGCGATGCGCTGAGGGGAAGCCAGAACGCCGCAGGATCGCTGGTGAGTCTTTCGCCGAAGAAGCCAGGAGGAGTGATGCCGACGATGGTGAAGGCCTGGCCGTTGATGAGGAAGGTCGAGCCGACGACGGAGGGATCCTGGCCGAACTTCTGCTGCCAGGTGCGATAGGTGATGACGGCGACGGGGGCCGCGCCCTTTTGATCGTCGGACTGATGCAGAAGGCGGCCGGACCAGGCTGTGAGGCCGAAGGTATCGAAGGCGTTGCCGGAGACCATCTCGCTGACGAAGGTCTTCGCGGGGTCATTGGATCCGGCGCGGCGCACGCCGATTTGGCTGCGTCCGGCCTGGAACGCGGCAAGATTGGAGAAGCCAGGCGTATGGTCGCGGAATTCGCGGTACTGCTCGGTGGAGAAGAGCGACCAGTCGTCCTCAAGTCCGCCATTGATGCAGCAATTCTCGTTATTACCGACGCGGACGAGCTGGCTGGGGCTGGCGACGGGGAGCGATTTGAGCAGGATGGCGTGAATGAGGGTGAAGATGGCAGTGGTGGCCCCGATGCCGAGCGCGAGCGTGAGGATGGCAGTGACGGTAAAGCCAGGTGTCTTGAGAAACTGGCGCAGTGAATAGCGAATATCGTCGGCAAGCATGAGGACGTGGGGCCTCCGTTGGAATATTTATACGGGATTGCAGGGCGGACGAGGAGAAGAATCAGGCCCAGGCTTCGACCGTGACGTAGCGGGTGGCGGCGGGTGGATAGCGCTGAAGGATAAGGCGCGTGGCAGCGATGGAGCGGGAGCGGTCGACGCCGAGGCGCGTGTGGCTGCCGTCGTGGAGAAGCAGGTTGGAGCCGCGGCCGCGCTGTTGGTTGCGGACAATGCCGCGGGTGAGGTGCGCGGCAATTTGCTCGGGAGATTGCCGCTGCTGCCAGTCGTAGCCCATGGCGTTCCACAGGACGGGGGTGAGGCCGAGGGCGCGCGCGGAGCGGAGGACGTCAGGCCGGCGCGCGCCGTGGGGTGGGCGGAAGAAGTGCACGGGCTTGCCGATGGCGTCTTCGATCATGGCATTGCAGAAAGCGAGTTGGTTGCGCACCTGGCGCGGTGAGAGCAGCGGCAGCCAGGGATGGGTGGTTGTGTGGTTCCCGATAAGGTGACCGGCGGCGAGGATTTGGCGAGCGAGCTCGGGGCGGTCGCGAACGAAGTTGCCGATGAGGAAGAATGTGGCGCGGACGTTGTGCTGGGCGAGCAGATCGAGAAGTTGAGGCGTGTACGGGTCGTTGGGGCCGTCGTCGAAGGTGAGGGCAAACTCAGCGGGGTTGGCGCCGGCGATGAGGGTTGCGCCGAAGATTTGGGATTCGGGCGAGATCGCAGCGTAGGCACAGGCGCCGGCGGTGAGGCCGGTGGCGGCGATGGCTGTGGAGAGGGCGGCGAGCATGTGTGATCAGTGTATGCCGGGTTTGCGTCGGGGCCTGGTCGTGGTATGTTCGTATTTCCTTCGCTGACGCTTTTTAGACGATGGCTAATCTTTTTGGACAGCCGCGATTTATTGCTGTGGAAGGGCCGATTCGCGCCGGGAAATCGACGCTGGCCCAGGTGCTGGCAGAGACGCTGCACGCGCGGCGGATTGTAGAGCCGGAAGACAATCCCTTTCTCGACCGCTTCTACCAGGGACAGCCGGGGATGGCGTTCGCCACGCAGATGTGGTTCCTGATGCAGCGGCACGACCAGCTGCAGGACGTGCAGGATTTCAGCTACCCGGTGGTCGCGGATTATTTGTTCGAGAAGGACAAGATTTTCGCGTACGTGAATTTGAGCGACGCGGAGCTGGAACTCTATAACCGGTATTACCAGATGTTTCGCTCGGATATTCCGACGCCGGAGCTGGTGATTTATCTGCAGGCCTCGCCGGAGGTGCTGAAACAGCGGCTGAAGCGCAAGGGCATGCCGGGCGAGCGCGCGATCAGCGAGAAATACATTGAACAGGTGGCGGCAGCGTACGAACACTACTTCTTTCACTACTCGGCAAGCGATTTACTGGTAGTGAATACGAATGAGATCGATTTTGTGAACAACAATCGCGATCTGCAGGCGCTTCTGAAGCGGCTGAGCGAGCCGGTGCATGGGACGCAGTATTTTCTGCCGCTGGGATAGGGGGACTGGCCGTCCAGGCGGAAGCGCTTCGCGCGCGAATTCCCTGCCCTGATTGATTATTCCGAGCGGGCGAACGCCGGTAAGGCGCGCAGGACGTCTTCGGGTTCGGGGCGGACGCGGAAGTCGGCGTGGGCCTCGGCGTAGAGGATTTTGCCGCCGGCTCCGATGACATACGTTGCGGGCAGGGGCAGCTTCCAGCTCTGGTCGCCGTTGACGAAGGGGATGTTGAGCAGGATGCTGCGGTAATACTTTTGCAGATAGGGCGGGAGGGTCCAGACGAGGCCGAACTGTTCGGCGACGGCGCAGCCCGCGTCGGTGAGCAGCGGAAACGGGATGGCGTGCTGGCCGGCGGTGAAGTCGCTCTGGCGCTGGGTTTGCGGGGAGATGCCGATGACGAGTGCGCCGCGTTCGCGGAGGGCGGGATAGAGATCGCGCCACGCTTCGACTTCGGTGACGCAGTAGGGGCACCAGCGGCCGCGGAAGAAATTCACGACCAGCGGACCGAGGGCGAGGAGGTCGGCGGAGCGAACCAGCTTGCCGGAGAAGTCAGGCAGAGCGAATTCGGGAGCGGTGGCGCCGGTGGGCAGGATGTTCTGCTCGAGGCCGGAAGCGTAGAGCTCCTCGATGGCGCGTTCGCCGATAGCCAGGCGCTCGGGCTGGACGAGGGTGCGGGTGTTCGCGGTGATTTCGTCGAGCTGATCCTGAAGGTGCGCCATGCTTTCTCCAGTTTAGATGGAAAAGGGTGTGGGTGCGCGAGGGAGTCAGGCGGCGGGGATTACGATGGGGTGCGTGAGGGTAGAACGAGATGCGGAATGAGTTTTGTTCGAGAGGGATGATTCGATTCGCGTTGATTGCGGCGCTGGTAGCTGTGCCGGCAGGATTGGCGGCGCAACAAGATTCGATGGCGATGCCGAGAGCAACGGCGCCCGCAGCGAAGGCTGACGTGCTGACCATTACGGCGGGGCCGGGCCAGAGGGGTGTGTTTACGCTCGCCACGCTGAAGGACTTGGCACACCAGACGGTGACGATTTTCGATCATCACACCAAGGCCAATGAGACCTTCTCCGGCGTGCCGCTGATGGATTTGCTGGCGAAGCTGGGGGTTCCACATGGGGAGGCGCTGCATGGGAAGGCGCTGACGGATTACGTGGTGGCGACGGGTTCGGACGGCTACAGGAGCGTGGTGGCGCTGGCGGAGATCGATCCGGAGTTTCATCCGGGAATGGTGCTGGTGGCGGATGCGATGGATGGGAAGCCGCTGGGAGCGACGGGGCCGTTTCGGTTGATTGTGAGCGAGGATAAACGGCCGGCGCGGAGCGTGCGGAATTTGGTGTCGATTGAATTGAAGGCGGCGGAGTGAATTGCGTTCTTGTGACCAAAGTTCAGATCCATGCCGATTCTCCTTGCCCAGGCCCGCCAACCCGCCCAAACTAAATCAGCAACCTGAACCAGGAGGACTCGCCAACGCGAGTCCTTTTTGTTGCGCGGTCATCATCAGGGTCCCAGGACCCGATGCGCGATCTTCGATTCGTGCGCATGCCTGTTCTTCGACCTTCCAACCGACCTACCGAAGTTGACGCCCTCCCGGCCGTCAATGAATTAACCACGGCTTGTGGCTGCGCACAAAAGAAGCTTTCTGCCGTGACTAACCACCGTATTTTCCAACACTTACAAGAGAATCACCTGTAAGCCTTTTGCTTCCCACACTTACAAAAATGGTATTGCGGTAAGCCGTGCGTTTTCATACACATAAGGTTTTTAGGGGGCCCCCCCTCCTATAAGATCCCGAGCTTTTTCCAGATGGCATCTACGCGAGACTTGGTGGCGTCGTCCATCTCGATCATGGGAGGCCAGGGGCGGGTGAAGCCCTCTGCGGGCCATTTGCGGGTGGCATCGATGCCCATCTTGCTGCCGTAGTTGGGCATGCGGGAGGCGTGGTCGAGCGAGTCCACCGGGCCGAGGGTGAACTGGATGTCGCGTTCGGGATCGATGTTGTTGGCGACGCGGAGCGTGACTTCGGTGAGGTTCTGGACGTCGCAGTCTTCGTCGACGACGATAATGCATTTGGTGAACATGGCCTGGCCCATGGCCCAAACGCCGTTCATGACCTTGCGCGCGTGGCCTGCGTAACTTTTGCGGATGGACACGACCATGAGGTTGTGGAAGACGGCTTCGACCGGGAGATTGATGTCGACGATTTCAGGCAGGGTGAGGCGGAAGAGCGGGAGAAAGATGCGCTCGACGGCTTTGCCCATCCACGCGTCTTCCTGAGGCGGCTTGCCGACCACCGTTGCCGACCAGATCGGATCTTTGCGGTGGGTGATGCAGGTGATGTGGAAGACGGGGTAGTCCTCGGCCATGGTGTAGAAGCCGGTGTGGTCGCCGAACGGGCCTTCGGCGCGAAGCTCGTCGAGGCGAACGTAGCCTTCGAGAACAATTTCGGCGTGGGCAGGAACTTCGAGATCGACGGTCGCGCATTTCACCAGTTCGACGGGCTGCTGGCGGAGGAATCCGGCGATGAGGAACTCTTCGACTTCAGGCGGCGCAGGAACGATGGCGGAAAAAGTAGTCGCGGGATCGGTGCCGATGGCTACGGCAACTTCGAGTTTGTTGTTGGCGAGATCCAGGTTGGTGAGGGTGATGTTAGCGGTTCCGCCGGAAGTTTCAGCCATCGCGTTAACGCGGGCAGAGGCATTGCCAGATGCCGCGCGCAGCCTCTCGCGGAGATGCTCGGCGGCGTTCTTCTGGCGCTGCCAGTGCATGCCGGTGGTTCGGCCGTCGTAGACCTGCATGCGATACATACCGATGTTGCGCTTCCCGGTTTTTGGGTCGCGGGTGACGACGCAGGGGAGGGTGATGAAGCGCCCCGCATCGAGGGGCCAGGTTTGCAGAACGGGAAAATCAAGAACCGAGAAGTTGTCGCGGTGAATGACTTCTTTGCAGGGCGCGTCTTTCGCGGAGATGGTTTTGGGGAAGAATTTTCCGATGTCCGCGAGCATGGGGAGCATCTTGAGTTTTTCCAGGAAGCCTTCGGGAGATTTGACTTCGAGGAGCGCGCGGATGCGGCCAGCGATGTCGTCGAGCGAGCCGGAGTCAGGATCGAGGCCGAGAGCGAGCTTCATGCGGCGCTCGCTGCCAAACTGATTCATGAGAACGCGGGAGCCAGGATAGCCTTTGACGTTTTCGAAGAGGAGGGCAGGGCCACCAGCGGATTTGCCGCGACCCGATTTGGACACGCGGTCGGCGATCTCAGCCATCTCGAGGATGGGGTCTACTTCTTCACGGACGCGCTTGAGCTCGCCCGTTTTATCGAGGACTTTGATCCATTCTCTGAGGTCGTCGCAGGCCAGGGTTTGTCTCCAGTGTGTGGAACTTCGATTTCAACTATAGAACGTCGGCCCTGCAGCGGGTGCAGAAAGGAAAAGGCCTCGCGGGTTGCGAGGCCTTTCCTTTGCGGTAATGAAGTGCAGAGAGAGCGGTAACTGCTACTTCGGCCCGTAAACGTCGATTTCGCCCTGAGGATTGGACACGGTAGTGAGATCGTGGCCGGTGGAGATATAGACTTTGCCATTGACGACGACCGGCGAGGTGAACTTGATGGAGTAGCCGGCGGCGTCCGCGGATTTCTGTCCGCTGTTGTAGATCATGTTGGGGAAGTTGTCCGCGTCGTAGGCGTAGAGCGTGGCCGCGGTGGGAGTTCCCTGCTGCAGCGGAACGCCGTCGAGGATGGCCCAGACGATGCCGTTGGTGGTTCCGTTGGCCGAGATGAATGGCGTGGTTCCGCGCGTGTTCTCGGTATTGTTCGGCGAGGTGTACGCGCCCGCCGTCAGTGTGAGCGCGGCCGGATCCCACTTGAACTGACGGATGGGCGCCACGGTGCTGGAGCTGGTCGGGCTGATGCCGAGGTACAGATAACCGTTGAAGTAGGCACTGGTACCGTAAATCTCGTACGCATTGACTTCAGCGGTATAAGTTTTGCCATTCGCATCGTTGCATGGGTTCGACTGGTAGGGCGCACTGAGATCCGGCTCAAACCACAGTTCCTGCTCGGCGCCGGAATCGGTGGAGTTTTCGCCGCCGAGTTTGTCGGCATTGTTGAGGTAAATCTTCCCCATTTTGCCCGCGGATACGAGGGTGCGACTGCCGGGGATGAGCATGAGTCCGCCAGCCGCAAGATCGGAGTCAGCGCAATCCATGTATTGGTACGTGGACGGCGTGAAGTAATTGGCTTCCTGCATGGTTCCGTTGGGGCCCGCAGCCATGGTGGGCGGGAACAGGAGGACTGAGTCGCTGAAGGCAGTCTGGCCATCCCATGGACCGTTGCCCGTCGTTACGTATATGTTGCCGCTGCTGTCGGCAACGGGGCCGCCGCTGCCCATCCAGATGCCGCCGGCACTGGCGTAGGTTCCCTCACCAGGGAGATTGGGGCTGGCGTTGAAGACGCCGACCTGAGCGAGCGTGGTGGCGCTGTAGGCAAGCAGCCAACCGGTGGGGCAGCCGCCGATGCCGATGTAGATATTGCCATTGGCTTCCAGCAGTGCGGCGCGTTGCATGCAGCCGGTGTTAAGGGTAACGGTGGTTCCGTTTCCTTCGCCTCCGCCGGTGTTGGTTCCGGCCACGGACGCGGTGATGGTGACGGGGCCGCCAAACTTCTGCGCGCCGGTCATGATGTCGAGTGCGCTGAGGCGGAAGGTGCCGTTGCCACCGCTGGCCTTCTGGGTAGAGACCACGTAGATGGTGTTCGTGCTGGTATCGATGACGGGCGTGGAGGTGACGCCCTGCCACGGCTGAATCGGAGCGTTGCTCAACGGCAGTTCGCCAGGCTGGAGCAGGGATGTCTTCCACAGCGGCGTCTGGCTGCCGTTGTCGGCGTCGAAGGCGTAGACGCTGTCGTACTCGGTTGCGACGTAGAGGACATTGTGCGAAGCGCCGTTGACGGTGACGTTGGCAACGATGAGCGGTTCGCCGTAGACGTAGCCATCGACCAGATAGGAGAAGAGCTTGCCGAAAGTGGAGGACGTCACATTCGTTGGTGTGAGCGTCATTTCTTTCGCGTTCAGGCCGCTGCGATTGTTGTCGACGTGCCACGTGGGAATGCTGACGGCAGCGGTCGAGGCAACGGTGACCGTGGCTGCGGCCGTTCCGCTGACGTTACCGACTGCGGCTTTGATGCTTGTGGTTCCCGCTGCAACGCCGCTGGCGAGGCCGACGTCGTCCACAGTGGCCGCAGCAGTATTGGAGGATGTCCACGTTGCGGTCGAAGAGACGTTGGCGGTGGCGCCGTTGTTATAGGTTGCGGTCGCGGCGAATTGCTGTGAAGCGTCGGATGCAAAGGACGCCGGGTTAGGCGTTACCGCAATGGAGGAGATAACGGGGGCGGTGACCGTGAGGGTCGCGGTTTCGCTGTAGCCTGAGAGGGATGCCTTGATGGTGGACGTGCCGACGCCGACACCGGTGGCCAGCCCCGAGGAATTGATGGCGGCAACGGAAGTGTTGGAGGAAGTCCAGGTTGCAGTGGTTGTGACGTTGCCGGTTGTCCCGTTGGTGTAGGTCGCGGTTGCGGTGAATTGTTGCGTGGAGCCGGAGGCGACGTTCTGCTGGCTGGCGCTGACGGCGATGCTGGCGGTCGCAGGCGTGACGGCGATCGAAGACAGCGTGGGCGCCGTGGTTGTTACCTTAAGGGACGCGGTTCCGCTGATGCCGCTGAGAGACGCGGTAATGGTCGACGATCCTGCGGCAACGCCGGTGGCGAGGCCGGCCGAGTTGATGGTCGCGGTCGCGGTGCTGGAAGACGTCCAGGTCACGGTCGAAGTGATGGTTTTGGTCGACTCGTCACTGTAAGTGCCGGTTGCGACGAACTGCTGCGTGCCGGCAACGCCGATGCTGGTGGTCGCGGGCGTGACGGCGATGGTCGAGAGCGTCGGGGCCGATGCAGTGACCGCGAGTGACGCGGTTCCCGAGACTTTGCTGAGCGTGGCCGTGACCGTGGTGGACCCGGCGGCGACGGGGGTAGCTACACCCGATCCGCTGACCGTAGCAATGGCGGAATTCGAGACAGTCCAGGCAGCGGAAGTACTGACATTGGCCGTGGATCCGTCGCTGTAAGTCGCAGTGGCCGTGAATTGCTGGGTTGCGGTCATGGCAATGCTGGCGCTGCCGGGGGTTACGGCGACGGCAGTGACCGTTTTGGTTGTAACAGTGCTGTTCGTGGAGCCGCATCCAGCGACGGCCAGAAGCGACAACAGCGCGAACACAGGCCAGCTGCACAGAGCAGCGCGAAGAGACCGTCTGGACTCCTGAAAGTGTTGGAAGCAAGGTTGTGTCATAAGGGAGAGGCACATCAGGGCGGGTTAACTCACATCAGCTTTGTTAACCGGCGACTTGCAGGTGTCGCGATAAGTGCGAGACCAATGCCAGCAGGAACCAGGACAAGGACAATTCGACCATTGAAGCTAAGATTCACTTCTTCGTTCTGAGTCGCTCGTCGGTGCCCTGCTGGACCGGAACGACTTCACAGACTTAGTGAGGGTTTGGAACGAGGGGGTTGTATGAGGAAAGAAATTGTAACGGCAGGGGGTCACAACCCCTTTGTTTGAAGGATGGAAAAGAAACGGGTGTCCGAAAGATAGTAAGGGGCGCGAACTAACGCAGCTTTTGCTCGCTCATCAGCTCGGTAAAGGCAGGGAGAGCGCGAACGGAGGCGAGGGTCTGGTCGTCCAGTATCCTTTTGCGGTCGTCGAATCCTTCGTTGAGCGCCTTGCGGAGGTATTCGATGGCACGATCGCTATGGCCAGACTGGGCAAAGAGCACGGCGAGGGCATAATCCTGCTGAGCACGCTCGCGTGCAGGAAGGGATTCGCTGACGAGTTGCGGAGCAGCGTCCTCGAAGACGCGGGCGTCGAGGGCTAAGGCAGTTCGATAGGCAACGAGACCCTTGTCAGCCTTATGCTGCGCGAAGTAGGCGGTGCCAAGGTTGCTGTAAGTAGCGGCGGAATTGGAATTGAGACGGAGCGCGCGCAGGTAGTATTTCTCGGCGCGATGGAAGTTGCCTTTGGCGTAGTAGACGGCGCCAAGATTATTGAGCGCCTCAGGATAGTTGGGGCGGATGCGCAGGGCGCGCAGGTAATCGCGCTGGGCCTCTTCGATGGCGAAAACGTGGTGGTAGGCAAGGCCGAGTTTGTTCCAGATCTGTGCGGAATCGAGGGGAGCCTGCCGGTAGGCCTCGATGGCGGCGAGATATTGTTGGCGGGCCATGGCGAGGTCACCGCGCAGCTCCGGCGAAAGATCGTTTTGGATGGCTGTGGCACTGGGCTGCAATTGTGGCGAGGCAGCGAGACCGGGCAGACCGGTTACCGCGAGAGCTGCGACAAGAGCTATCCGAGAATGTCCCGAAAATAAGCGCTGCATGAGCGCCTCCCTGCCCCGGTTCCACGATGACTGAAATGGGTTTTAATTGCTGTTCGTGGAATGCCTTCAGGCGCATCTGGCCTGAATTGCCCCTCATCATGCTCCTCAACAAGGACATCCGACAAGAGAAAATGCGCGACTGGCTAAGATCGCGGAAGCACGATGGTACTGGCCGCGCGGTGTCAGTCCGCGGGGGATGATCCAGGGGATGGCTCGAATGGGGGCACGCTGTTCGGCTGCGGAACTGACGGCTGATAGCAAGGAACAGATGCGTTTCTATAATGGAGGCTCATGACTACGATTCGAGTTGCGGTGCGTGAGGATGTTGCGTTGATTCTTGCTTTGGTCCGCGATCTGGCGGTTTACGAGCGAGAGCCCGATGCGGTGAAGATTGGCGAGGCAGAGTTGCTGCGGGATGGCTTCCCGGAGGCGGGCGGGGAGCGATACTTCGAATGCCTGATTGCAGAAGAGGACGGCCAGGCGGCGGGGATGGCGCTGTTCTTCCCGGTTTACTCGACGTGGCGGGGGCGATCGCTGCATCTGGAAGACCTGTTTGTGCGGCCGGAGTTTCGCGGGCGCGGCATTGGCAAGGCACTGCTGACGCGGGTAGCGGCGCTGGCTGTGGAGCGCGGTTGCGCGAAGCTGTTCTGGCACGTGCTGGACTGGAACACGCCAGCGATTGATTTCTACAAGTCGTTAGGGGCGACGACGATGGATGACTGGACGCGGATGGCGCTGACGGATGAGGCGCTGGCCGCGGTGGGCGCGATGTCGGCAGGATCGCAGGCCGGACGATGAGGGTTCGCGTGATTGGCGGCGGGCTGGCGGGACCGGAAGCAGCGCTGGTGGCGGCACGAATGGGCGTGGATGTGGACCTCTACGAGATGCGCCCGGTGCAGATGACTCCGGCGCACGAGACTGCGAATTTTGGCGAGTTGGTCTGCTCAAATTCCCTGAAAAGCGAGAGCGAAAACACGGCGCCGTGGCTGCTGAAGCAGGAAATGCGGCGGGCCGGATCGCCGCTGTTGGCCTGTGCTGACGCCAGTGCGGTTCCGGCGGGGCATGCGCTGGCCGTGGATCGGCTTGAATTTTCGCGGCTGATTGAGGAGAAGGTTGCGGCGGAAGCGCGGATCACTGTGCATCGCGTAGAGGTGCAGCGGCTGGATGCGGACGATGGGATCACCATTGTGGCGTCGGGGCCGCTGACCTCGTCGGCGTTGTCGCAGGAAATTGCGCGGCTGACGGGAAGCGAACATCTGGCGTTTTACGACTCGATCAGCCCGATCGTGGAGGCAGATTCGATCGATCGGGAGAAGGTGTATCTGGCGGCGCGGTATGACAAGGGGACGGCGGACTACATTAATTGTCCGATGACGCAGCCGGAGTATCAGACGTTCCACGACGCGCTGATGACAGCGGAGAGCGTCGAATCGAAGGAGTGGGAGAAGCTGGAATATTTTGAAGGCTGTCTTCCGATTGAGGAGTTGGCGCGGCGCGGGCTGGAGACCCTGCGATTTGGACCGATGAAGCCGGTGGGGCTGCGCGATCCGCGAACGGGGAGGCAGCCGTGGGCGGTGGTGCAGCTACGGGTGGAAAATTTGCGGGCGAACTCGTATAACCTGGTGGGTTTTCAGAATCACATGAAGTATGGGGAGCAGGCGCGGATTTTTCGCATGATTCCTGGGCTGGAGAATGCGAAGTTTTTGCGCTACGGGCAGATTCACCGGAACACATACATCAACGCTCCGAAGGTGCTGACGCGGACACTGAATATGCGGCAGCATCCAGGAATTTTTTTTGCCGGGCAGATTTCAGGCGTGGAAGGGTACACCGAATCGATTGCGACGGGGATGCTGGCGGGAATGTACGCAGCGGCGCGAGCCCTGGGCAGAGAACCGGAGCAGGTTCCGCGGGGGACAGCGCTGGGGTCGCTGGTGCGGTACATCACGGAGGCAGATGCAAAGCGATTCCAGCCGGTGAATATTACGTTTGACCTGCTGGAGCCACTGGAAGAAGAGACGCGGCGGAAGGTGCGGGATAAGCGGGAGCGGCACCGGCTGCAGTGCGAGCGGGCGCTGGGAGTTTTTGCGGAGTGGCTGGCGAGCGCTTCGCGCCAGGGTGCAGGGGTCGGGTGTAGGGGATAGAAAGACGATGATTCGGCTTCTCCACCTGATAAATTGAAGACATCGTTATGAAATTTGGCGTGCTTGTTTTTCCAGGATCAAACTGCGATCAGGACACCTGGCATGTGGTGTCTGAACTGGCTCACCAGCCGGCAGCGTATTTGTGGCACGATTCCGCGGATCTTCAGAATTGCGACGCAATTTTGGTCCCAGGCGGGTTTGCCTACGGTGACTATTTGCGGACGGGGGCGATTGCGCGTTTTTCGCCCGTGATGCAGTCGGTGCGAAAGTTTGCGGACGGCGGCGGGCTGGTGCTGGGAATCTGCAACGGTTTCCAGATTCTGTGCGAGGCAGGGCTGCTGCCGGGCGCGCTGATGCGCAACGCGGGGCTGCAATACATCTGCAAGCAGGTTTATCTCAGGACGGAGACAAACGAATCGCCGTTTACGGGTACACTGAGCCGCGGCCAGGTACTGAAGATGCCGATTGGACATATGGAAGGCAATTACTTCTGCGACGAGGCGACGCTGGCGGAGTTGAAGAAGCAGGACCGGGTGGCCTTCCGGTACGCGACGCCCGAGGGCGCGGTAACGGCGGAGGCCAATCCGAACGGGTCGCTCGATAACATTGCGGGCATTCTGAATGAGGGGGGGAACGTACTGGGGATGATGCCGCATCCTGACCGTTCGAGCGAAGCGCTGCTGGGTTCGGCAGACGGATTTAGGATTTTTGAGTCTCTGGTGGGGGCACTGGCCCAAAAGACATGATTGACATCCATCACCACCTTTTGTTCGGGCTCGACGACGGGCCGAAGGACATTGAAAGCTCGGTTGCGCAGGCCGAGGCGGCAGCGGCAGATGGGATTACGCACATTGCCTGCACGCCGCATTCAAACGACGTCTATCCATTCCGGCCCGAGGTGAACCGCGAGCGCGTGGCCATGGTCCAGGAGCGGATTGGGGACAAGGTGAAGCTGGGTTTGGGGTGCGACTTTCACCTCTCCTACGAGAACATTGAAGACGCGCTGAACAATCCCACCAAATACACGATCAACCAGGGCAGCTACCTGCTGGTGGAGTTCGCGGAGTTCATGATTCCGCAGAACATCGGCGATACGTTTTACGAATTCACGGTGAAGGGGATGCGGCCGATCATCACGCATCCTGAGCGCAATCCGCTGCTGCAGCGGGACCACTCGCGGATGGCGGAATGGATGCGGACGGGATGCCTGGTGCAGGTAACGGCGGCGTCGCTGAGCGGGCGGTTTGGGAAGAAGGCGGAGTCGCAGGTGTGGGAGATGCTGGAGAAGAAGTGGATCCACTTTATCGCGACGGACGCCCACAATCTGGAAGGGCGGCGGCCGTGCATGAGCACGGCGTACGCGGCGATCGCGAAGCGCCTGGGCGAGGAGACGGCGGAGCGCCTGTGCGTTTCGAATCCGCGGGCGGCTTTTGAGAATCAGAGAATGCCGCCGCAGCCGCAACCGGAGGGCGTGTACCTGTATCAAGATGAGCCGGTGAAGCGCCCTGGGCTGATGTCGCGCCTGTTCGGGAATAAATAGAGCGGGGAGCGACGCCATCCCTTCCCTGGATTCAATCCGGATTAACCCAATCGAAAATTGAGGAAATATTGCGGCATGGGGTGCGTGTGCCGATCTAGAGGCCGAGGCCGCCGTCGACGCTGAGAATCTGGCCGGTGATGAAGTGCGGGCCGGTGGCGAAGAAGAGGACGGCAGCGGCAACATCCTGGGCGGTTCCGTTGCGCTGCATGGGAGTGCGGCGGGCGAACGACTCATACTCGGCGCCAACCTCGCCGTTGACGATCATGCCGGGGGCAACGCAGTTGACGGTGATTTCCGGGGCAAACGCACGCGACATGGTGCGGGTGAGCATGTGGAGGGCGGCCTTGGACGTGCTGTAGTGGCCGTGGGTAGACCAGGGATGCATTCCGCCGAGGGAGCCAATGTTGATGATGCGGCCGTGAGCGGCTTTGAGCCAGGGATGGGCGGCCTGGGCGGTGAGGAATGGCCCGCGCGTATTGGTGTCGAACATGGCGTCCCACTGCTCGACGGTGATGGCTTCGAGGGAGGCGGTTTCGTAGCGGCCAGCGTTATTGACGAGGATGTCGAGGCGTCCAAAGCGTTCGGCAACGGTTTCGATGCCGGAGCGGATTTGGGCGGGATCGCAAAGGTCGACCTGGAGGGCAACCGCCTGAACACCAAGGTCTTCAATCTCGGCGACGGTCCTGAGGGCTTCGGCTTCGGAGGCGCGATAGGTGATGGCGACGTCGGCGCCAGCCTCAGCGAGAGCGAGGGCGAGAACGCGCCCGATCCTTTTAGCCGCACCGGTCACTACGGCGGCCTTGCCCAGTAAGGGTTTCATGACTCGATTCTAAATGCGGATGGTTGCAGGCGGATGCAACCGGCATGCTGGGCCAGTCATCTAAGCACGCGGACGATCAGAAGAGGCTTCCCCCTGTCCGCCCGAATTACACCATTGGCTTTCGTCACCTGCTGCCTGATAGCGGTATGCGCGGGGTGCGCCGGATCGCGGCCGGGCAGCGCGAAGCCGGTGGCTGCGCACGCCGGAGCGCCGGATGATGCAGCAATGCATGTGAATCCGAACGCGCCGTTTATTACGCCGGGAGGGATGCCACGGCTGGTGCCGCGCCCGACTGAAAGCGACGTGAAAGATGCGCGAGCATGCGATACCGACGTTTTGTCGGTGGACGAGATTGCCGGCACCGCAAACGGGAACTACAGGTCGGTGAAGCTGGCGTTTATGAATCGTGGACCGATTCCCTGCACGCTGGGTGGGTATCCGTCAGTGTCGCTGTTCGATGCGGAGGGACAGTCGATCGGCAATATTGAGATGGAAAAGGTGACGGCGGAAAAGGTGACGGCGGAGTTTTCGGAGGCGCCGACCCCTGCGTCGGCCGCGCCGACAGCGCAGGTGACGCTGATGCCGCATGCGGTCGCGGCGTTCGAGGTGGTGTGGTCGGCGGGCACCAACTGCTCGAAGGTGGCAAGGATTCTGGTGCGGGCTCCGGGAACGGAAAAGACGTTCGCCATTGCGCGGCCTATGAGTATCTGCACGGGACGGATTCAGGTGACGCAGTTGCGGCTGGATGAGGGGAATGTGTGAAGTGCAGGGGCCAGAGGCTAGATTCCAGGTTCTAGGTTCCAGGTGCTAGAGGCAGAGACGGAGACCGCCGGCTGGTGATGGCTATCGCGGCTAATGCGATCAGTGGTGGGAAGAATTCCAGGGTGTAGCGGGGCTCAGGCGCTTCGAGGGTTAGCAGCAGGGCGCAGCGCAGCAGGATGAAGGCGAGGATGGCGCCTCGAAGGGGCGGCCGCTTCAGGAATCCGATGGCCGCGACGATGAAATAGGCGAGGTTAAGCGCGGCATAGGCTGCAGCGAATACGGACTCAGCCTCGTGCCGGTCGTATTGCCACCAGCGCATTTCAATCCACAACATATCGGTGCGGGGGCGCAGCGCCATATCAGCGAGGCGCGCCAGCGGCAGCGCTACGTAGTAGCGGAACGGGTGCGCGTGGATGCGCTGGTCGGCGAGCGCTCCGAATCGGGCGTCGATTTCCGGCGTGAGCGTGGTGCCCTGGTTGTAGTCGGCGAGGAGTTGCCGGGTCTGCTGGTATTGCTCGCGCGAATCAAAGGCCCGGGACGGCAGATTCGCGAAGTCGATGGGGTCGGAGTCGGCGTTCCAGTAGACGTCGGAGGTGCAGGTGAGGTCGACGCAGACAGTTTTAGTCCAGCGGTTAAATCCCGGATTGGTAGGCTCGCCGGGATCGACGGCATAGCGGGGAGCGAGCGGCACAAAGACGTGGAAGGTGTTTTGATTGCGCAGGGCCCATGGGACGAAAGGCAGGATCGAAAGGACCGCGCAGAGGGCCGCCCAGCGAGCCACGCGTAAGGAACCCCAGCGGCGGCGTCCGTAAAAGAACATGGCGGGGCAGAGGGCGACTGCGAGCAGGGCGCCGTCGGGGCGCAGGAGCGTGGCGTAGCTCCACGATACCGCGAGCGCGAGCGCCCACGACCAGCGGGGACCGTCGAGAAAGCGGACAAGAGCATAGAAGCCGACGGCGATACAGAACAGCTCAGGCGTCTCTGTGAGCGGGGCGGCGACAAAGTTCGCGGTGAAGGGACAGAGTGCGGCGAGCCAGAGAGCGGCCCAGGCGGCGCGGGCGCTCCCCAGGCGACGTGTAAAGGCGGCGATGAGGAGGCAGGTGGCCAGATCCAGCGCCGTCTGAACGTACATGACGGCGTTGTAGTGCTCCGTGCCGAAGAAGCGGAAGCAGGCGATGAGGAAGAGTGGGTAGCCGGGGAGCCGGATGAGCGTAGGGCGGATACCAGACGCGCCGCTGAGGCCGTAGATGCCATGGAGCATCCAGTTCTTCGCGATGTCGCCGTAGAGGAGGGTGTCGCCATCGACCTCGGGGTAGGCATGGATGAACCAGAGGCGCAGGATGGCGCCGGCGACGAGCGCAAGAAGGACGAGGGCGATACGCCGGTTCCGGCTTGAGGGCATTGGAAGTATTAGAACAGCATAGAAGCGGTCAGCGATAACACGGTCAGCGCTGGAGCGGCCAGCGGAAAGCTTATAGCTAAATGGCGGCTGGTGGTGGGACGAACGATAGTGGACCGGCGATCAAGTACGATTGATCTGGTACTCCCATCCACGATGAAACAGGTTTTCTATGATCCCCGGCAACGACGCAGGAAGGTAATACGGCGTCTGACGGACGTGTCGCTGGTGACGCTGACCGCGATTCTGGTGGGTTTCTTCTTCAGCGTGATCACGCGGCAGACGCTTCCGGAGCTGTTGCTGCCGGCGCAGAAGCGCAACTACGTGGCGTTGAAAGAGCGGCAGCCGGAGTTGGCGAAGAAGACTGTCGCGCGGTCTTCGCGGCGGAAGACCCAGCGGCGTCCTTCGGAAATCGAACTGAACCAGGATGAAGGGCTGCGCGCAGCGTTCTATGAGAACGACGAGGCAAACTATTCGACGCTGAAGACGCACATCCACGAGATCGACATGCTGTTTCCGGACTGGCTGCACGTGATCTCGCCGGACGGCAACCTGGTGGGCGCGACGCCGATGTTTCCGGTGCACTTTTACAACGTGGTGGACGCCGCGGGGGTGCACGGCGTCGATCCGGAAGGCAAAGTAAAGACGACGATCGAGGCAGCGAAGGAAGACACGGATGTGCTTCCGATGCTCAACGACTACAACACGCTGACCGGTGAGTGGAACGGCGGCGATGTGATCAGCAAGATGCTGCACAACCCGGCAGCGCGGGAGCGGCTGCACGTGCAGCTGGATAAATTCCTGTCGGGAAATCCGGAATACAGGGGAATTTGCCTGGATTTCGAGCTCGTTCCTGATGAAGACCTGAAGCTGTATTCGGACTGGATTGGGGAGCTGCACAACGATTTCCACGCGAAGAGCCTGAAGATTTACGTCAACGTGCAGGCGAGCGCCGAGGACAGCTATCTGCGCGAAGTGGCGCACAACAGCGACGGAATCATCCTGATGAACTACGACGAGCACGAGGAGACCAGCGATCCGGGTCCGATCGCGAGCGAACCGTGGTTTGAATCAAACCTGACGCGGGTGATGAAGGTGGTGCCGAAGAACAAGATCATCTGCGGGATCGGCAACTACGGATTCGACTGGTCGTTGCCGCTGCCAGTGAAGGGCCAGAAGCCTTCGAAGAAGGTGGTGGACGTCGACGATCTGACGGTGCAGGACGCGTGGCAGCGGGCAACGGATGCCGGGGCGGATGTGCATCTGGAAGGCGATGAGCTGAATCCGCACTTTGCCTACGATGATGAGGACGCGCACCTGCGGCACGAGGTGTGGTTTCTGGACGGCGTGACGGCGCTGAACGAGATGCGGGCCGGACGGCAGATGGGGCTGCGCACGTTTGCGCTGTGGGTCCTGGGCAAGGAAGATCCATCGCTGTGGCAGGTATGGGATCACCCCAGCGCGAAGAATGCGCCGGACCTGTTGCGGACGGTCCCTCCAGGCGTGGATGTGGACGATGAGGGTGAAGGCGACATTCTACAGATTGTGTCGAAGCCGCAGATGGGCGTGCGCACGATGCAGATGGACGCCGATAACTTCACCGTCATCGACGAGAACATGACGTCGCTGCCGCATTCCTACACTATCGAGCAGCACGGGTATCAGCCGCATGAAGTGGCGCTGAGTTTTGACGACGGGCCGGACCCAGTATGGACGCCGAAGGTGCTGGATATTTTGAAGCAGTACCACGTGCATGCGGCGTTCATGGTGATTGGCGAGGAGGCGCAGGAGCACGTTGGGCTGCTGAAGCGGTACATCGCCGAGGGGCACGAGATTGGGAATCACACGTTCACCCATCCGGACATCAGCGAAATATCGCCATTCCAGCTGCAGGAGGAACTGAACTGGACCGAACGGCTATTCGGGGCGGAGTTGGGCATCCAGCCACTGTATTTCCGACCGCCCTATTCCATCGATCAGGAGCCGGACACAAATGATGAAGCGGCTCCGGCGTACCGCATCCAGCAGATGGGGTACACGATCATTGGGGACAAGATCGACACCGATGACTGGAACGAGCATCCGCGCAAGTCGCCGCAGGAGATCACGGACTTCGTGCTGCAACAGCTAAACGAGATGAAGACGCTGCCATGGATGCGGGGCAGCGTCATCCTGATGCACGACGGGGGAGGGGACCGAGGAGCGACGGTAGCCGCGCTGCCACTGCTGATTACCACGCTGCGCGCCAAAGGCTACGAGTTTGTGCCGGTGAGCCAGTTGATGGGCAAGACGACGGCGGAAGTGATGCCGCCGATTTCGCCGAAGATGAAGTGGCAGGCGCACGTGGACCTGGTGGCGTTTTTCTTCTTCGGATTCTTCGCTCATTTTGTGGTGGATGTGTTCTTTATCGGCGACGTGCTGATGAGCGGACGCCTGATTTTGATTGGGATTTTTGCGCTGATCGACCGGTTCCGGAAGCGGCGGATACCGGAGGGAGTCTACGAGCCGCGGGTCGCGGTGCTGATTCCGGCGTACAACGAAGAGTTAGTGATTGCGCGGACGATCAAGTCCGTGTTGCAGTCGAACTACAAGAATATTCGCGTGATCGTGGTCGATGACGGGTCGTCGGACCGGACATTCGATGCGGCGCGCGAGGCATACGAGGCGGAGATTGCGCAGGGCCGTTTGACGGTGCTGACGAAGCCGAACGCAGGCAAGGCGGAGGCTCTGAACTTCGCGCTCGATCAGGTCGAAGAAGAAATTTACATCGGCATTGACGCCGACACGGTGATTGCCGGGGACGCGGTGTCGAAGCTGGTGTACCACTTTGCCGATCCGCGGGTAGGCGCTGTGGCGGGGAATGCCAAGGTGGGCAACCGCATCAATTTGTGGACGCAGTGGCAGGCGCTGGAATACATCACGAGTCAGAATTTCGAGCGGCGCGCGATGGATTTGTTTGACGTGGTGACGGTGGTGCCGGGCGCAATTGGCGCGTGGCGGACGAGCGCGGTGAAGGCTGGCGGATGCTATCCGGTGAACACGGTGGCGGAAGACGCCGACCTGACGATGAACTTGCTGGAGCAGCGGTACAAGGTGATCTATGAGGATCATGCGCTGGCGTTCACGGAGGCGCCGGCGACGGCCCGCAGCCTGATGCGGCAGCGGTTCCGCTGGTCCTTTGGGATTCTGCAGGCGGTATTCAAGCATCGCGGCGGAGCGAGGACGAATCCAGCGATGGGATTCTTTGCGCTGCCGAATATTCTGGTGTTCCAGATTTTGTTGCCCCTGGTGTCTCCGTTTATCGACATCATGTTTGTGGCGGGTGTGGTTCACTACCTGGTCGATCTGCATTTCCATCCGGAAGCGGCGAGTGCGGCAAGCTTTGAGAAGCTGCTGACGTACTTCCTGGCGTTCCTGATCATCGACTTTGTGACGTCGGTGCTGGCATTCAGCCTGGAGCCGCGGCTTCCCGCGAACAAGGGCGATGTGTGGCTGCTGCCGCACGTGTGGCTGCAGCGGTTCTGTTACCGGCAGCTGTTCTCAATTGTGCTGTTCCGGACGCTGAAGCGGGCGATTGAGGGACGGCCGTTCAACTGGGAGAAGATCGAGCGGACGGCTCGGATGTCGCGGCGGACGGAGAAGATCGCGGCGGGGCAATAGATTTCCGGAGCCGAACGATGGCGACGATGCAGGCTGGGGCGAGGCGCGAGCGTTGGGCAGTTGCCGGCGTGCTGGCAGCGGGATTCGCGCTGCGCATGTACTTTCTGCTGCTTCCGGTCTCCGGCGACGACGACACGCTGGCCTATGCGGAACTGGCGCGGAACTGGTTTCACCACGGCGTTTATGGATTTTTGCAGGGCGGCACGATTGCGCCGTCGCTGATCCGGCTGCCGGGCTATCCGCTTTTTCTGGGGATGGTGTTTTCCGTATTCGGCAACCATCTGGGAGCGGCGCTGGTGATTCAGGCGCTGGTCGACCTAACGGGATGCTGGATTCTCTACGACTGTTTGCGGAGGGAAGTTTCACGGCGCGCCGGATGGGCTGCATTGCTGCTGGCGGCCTTATGCCCGTTTACCGCTGCGTATACGGCGACGGGGATGACGGAGAGCCTGTCCGTGTTTTGCGTTGCTGCTGCAATTGGCGCGGGCGTGCGGGTAGTGCGGGCGGCACGCGAAGGCCGGATTGCCAGGGGTGGGGTGGTGGCGCTGGCGGCGGCGCTGGGTTACGCGATGCTGCTGCGGCCGGATGGAGTGCTGCTGACGGTAGCGTTCTCTGCGGGACTGGTTTGGTATCTGCGGAAGCCGCTGGGAGCGCGGCGGGCGTTGCGTGTGGGGGTGCTGACGGGAATATTGGCAGTGCTGCCGCTGGCGCCGTGGACGCTTCGGAATTTCAAAACGTTTGGCGTGGTGCAGCCGCTGGCGCCGCGATACGTGAACAATCCCGGGGAGTGGGTAGCAACGGGATTCACTCGCTGGGCGCGGACCTGGTCGGTGAATTACATCGATACGGGGACGGTGGTCTGGAATCTTAGCGATCAGATCGACATGGACGATATTCCGGCGCGGGCCTGTTATTCGGACGCGGAGTGCCAGCGGACGGAGGACCTGATCGACCAGCACAACGCGGTGAAGGGCGTGCCGGCGGCGCTGGATGCACAGTTCGCCGCGCTGGCTGCGCAGCGCATCCGCGAAAGGCCGTGGAACTACTACGCAGTGTTTCCGGCAGAGCGAGTGGCGAACATGTGGTTGTGGCCGCGCACGGAGATGCTCAACATGAGCATTTACTGGTGGCGGGTGCGGGAGCATCCGCGGGACAGCGTAATTGCGATCGGCCTGGGACTGGTGAACCTGGGGTATCTGGTGCTGGCGGGGATTGGATTTGCGCGGAAGCGGGTGCCGCTGAAAGCGGTACTGCTGGGGTATATCGCCATGCGATGCATGCTGCTGGCGACGATGGAGAACCCGGAGCAGCGGTACACGATGGTGGCGTTTCCGATTTTGATTGTGGCGGGGGCATGTGCGCTGGCGGGTAAGCGCGGCCTGGCGGGCAATGAGACGCAGGCTGCCGGGGAGACGGCGGTATCGGTGGCGGCGGCCTGACGGGACCTCGCAACGCTTGACCTGAGGTGCGGTTAGTGCGCGAGGGCGACGGTGCCGATAGAATCGTTAGAGCGTTTATCTATAGTCCAGGTGTCATTCATTGACTGGTTCGACGGCATTGGTCGCGCGCGAAGCGCTGACGTTTCAGGAATTGTTGCTCCGGCTGCAGAGTTTTTGGGCGGAGCGTGGGTGCGTGCTGGCGCAGCCGTATGACGTGGAAGTCGGCGCGGGCACGATGTCGCCCGACACGTTTTTGCGGGTGCTGGGGCCGGACCCGGTGGCGATTGCGTACACGCAGCCCTCGCGGCGGCCGGCGGATGGGCGCTACGGCGAGAATCCGAACCGGCTCTACAAACACACGCAGTTACAGGTGATTCTGAAGCCGCCGCCGGCGGATATTCAGGAAATGTATCTGCAATCGCTGGAAGCGATTGGGATTCGTCTGCGCGAGCACGACATTAAGTTTGAGGAAGACAACTGGGAGTGGCCGGTGGGTGGCGCGTGGGGCGTGGGCTGGCAGGTAATGCTGGACGGCCTGGAGATTACGCAGTTCACGTACTTCCAGCAATGCGGGGGGATGGATCTGGATCCGATCACCGGCGAGATTACGTACGGGCTGGAGCGGATCGCGGCGTTTCTGCAGGATAAGGATTCGCTGTACGACGTGGTGTGGGCGCGGAACCCGAAGACGGGCAAAGCGGTGACGTACGGAGATATACGGCTGCAGGAGGAATTGCAGCTCTCTGTGTACAACTTTGAGGCGGCGGATATCGGCAAGCTGTGGGATCATTTGCGGCTCTATGAGTCGGAATGCCAGGCGCTGCTGGATGCGTTCAACAGCACGTTTAAGACGGAGAAGGCTGCGGAGCGGCACGAGAAAATTCACGACCGGCTGGTGCATGAGGGTGCGACTCCAGCGGACGAGGATGTGCGCGTGGCGCTGAAGCGCTTTCCGGTGCTGGCCGCGTACGAACTGTGCCTGAAGTGTTCGCACCTGTTTAATTTGCTGGATGCGCGGGGCGCGATTTCGGTGACGGAGCGCGTGGCGGTGATGGCGCGGATCCGCAATATGGTGGTGGGCGTGGCGAAAGCGTACGCTGCGCAAAAACTGGGAACGCAATCCCGGGAAGCGGGGGTCGCGTAGCCATGGCCGATCTATTGTTCGAAGCGGGGATGGAAGAGATTCCGGCGCGCATGATTGCGGCGGCGGAAAAGGAGTTGCGGGACCGCGTGGTGGAGCTGTTGCGGCGGGAGCGGCTGCTGGCGGAGACGCATGAGGTGCGAAGCTTTTCGACGCCGCGGCGCTTGGCGGTGCAGGTGAACGGCGTGCTGGCGCAGCAGCCGGACGCGACGCAGGAAATGACGGGGCCGTCGTGGGCGGCGGCGTTCAAAGACGGCCAGCCAACAGCGGCAGCCCAGGCGTTTGCGCGCAAGGCGGGCGTGGAAGTGGGCGCGCTGCAAAAAGTAACAACGCCGAAGGGCGAATATGTAGGGGCAACGGCGGTGCACCGCGGGCGCGATGCGGCGGCGGTACTGAGCGGATTGTTGGCGGCGGAGTTGGCCGGGCTTTACTGGCCGAAGAATATGTACTGGCGCGCGCAGAAGCCGGAGCGGTTTGTGCGTCCGGTGCGGTGGATGGTAGCGCTGCTGGACCACGCGATTCTGCCGGTAGAGTTTGCCGGCGTGCACGCGGGCAAGCAGACGTGGGGGCATCGCATTCTGCATGGCGACGCGCCGGTGACCATCGACCACCCGGATGATTATTTAGGCGCGCTGGAAGCGGCCGATGTGACGGCGGACGTGGCGCTGCGGCGGCATCGCATTCGCAAGGCGCTGGATGCGGAGACGCGCAGCGTGGCGGGCGCGCGCTGGCGCGAGGATGTGGCGCTGGTGGAAACGGTGACGCACCTGACGGAGTGGCCGTCGGTGGTGCTGGGGAGCTTCGACCGCGAATTTCTGGAGCTGCCGGAAGAAGTGCTGGTGACGGTGATGCGGGATCACCAGAAATATTTCGCGGTAGAAAACGCGCAGGGCAAGCTGGAGCCGCATTTTCTGGCGGTGCTGAATACGCATCCGGAAGAGAACGGGTTTGAAACGATCCAGCATGGGAACGAGCGGGTGCTGCGGGCGCGATTTAAGGATGCGCGGTTTTTCTGGAGTGTGGATCAGAAAGTACGGCTCGAAGATCGCGTAGAGATGCTGCAGGCGGTCACGTTCCACAAAGAGCTGGGGAGTTATTGGGACAAGACGCAGGCGAATTTGCGGATTGCGGAAGCGCTTGCGGAATTGCTGGCCAGCCGCGGAACGCATGTCGACAAGGCAGTGCTGCTGAACGCGGTGACGCTGGCAAAGACCGACCTGACGACGGAACTGGTGAAGGAGTTCACCGAGTTGCAGGGCATTGTGGGCGGGCTTTACGCACGCGCGCAGAAGCTGGGCGATACGGTGGCGCAAGCGATCTACTGGCAATATTCTCCGGCTGCGGTGGAAGGCGCCATTCCGCCAACGGTGGAGGGGCAGGTGCTGGGGATTGCGGACCGCACGCAGGCGATTGCAGCGATGTTTGGGATTGGGCTGGAGCCGACGGGGTCGAAGGATCCGTATGCGCTGCGGCGAGCAGCGAATGCCATTGTGAAGATTCTGGCGGAGACGGGTCTGCCGCTGACGGTTTCTGATTTGCTGGGGAGCGCTGCGCAAACGAGTAGCGCGTCGCACGAAAAGCTGACTGCGTTTTTCTGGGAGCGGCTGGGGTTTTGGTTGCGGGATGTGCGCGGGTTCGCGTATGACGTGGTGAATGCGGTGCTGGCCGCGGGATCGGACGATGTGCGGGACGCAATTGCTCGGGCCGAAGCGCTGACGGCGGTGCGCGGGTCGGACGATTTGGCGGCCATTGCCGCGGCGTTCAAGCGGATCAAGAATATTTTGCGGCCGGCGCGGGAGAAGGGTTTGTTGGCGAAGGATGCCGGTGCGGTTGCGGAGAGCTTGCTCAGCGATCCGGCCGAGCGCGCTCTGTACGCAGCGGCGCAGAATCTGGCGCCGGTAGTGGAGCGACTGCGCGCGGAGCGGGAATATCGCAAGGCGCTGGAGCAGATTGCCGCGCTGCGTCCGCATGTCGATCTCTTCTTCGACAAGGTGATGGTGATGGCGGAGGACCAGGCGGTGCGCGACAACCGGTTGGCGCTGATCGGCGAAGTGCTGAGCGAATTTTCGAAGATCGCGGACTTTTCGGAACTGGTGTCGGCGTAAGCTTATCGTCGATGCCCGTTGCTTATGCAAAACCGGAATGGCTGAATGGCTTGCTGTTTCTCGCGGTCGTCTTCTTCCTGGGCGGAACATTCTGTCTGCTCAACCTGCCCACACAGGATCCGGGGATTCGGCGCGGGTTGCTCCGGCTCGCAGCCTGCCTGGCTTTCGCTGCGGCACTGGTCTCTTTGTTCACTGAGAATTGGTACATCATCGAGCATGCGCCACGCGTCACGGTGACCGGCAGCCTCACCACACTGAGCGAGGACCGAGGCGGCCGTTCCGGACCTTATGGGGACTTCCGCGTGGACATGCCGGCGTGGCAGTACTATACGTTTCACATCACCATGAGCCACCGCGAATACAAATCGGGTGTGCTGCAAATTGGCGATCGAGTCACAATGCTGGTTCGTCTGTGGGACATCAAGGTCGAGACGCTGGACGAGGTAAGCGGCTCGCATCCCGGCTGGCGCTACGAGCAAATCGACGACCCCACTTTAAGCCTTTTGGGAATGGCGATGGCGTTGCCCTTCGTGGGATATGGCGTTGTAAAACTTTTTGAGGAGAAGACGGAGCGTGTCAGAGGCGACGAGGATTATGACTCGCCTGATGACGATGACTCCGGAAAACTCCAGGAGCCTTCTGCTTCAGAGATTCAAACCCTCGGGCTGGACAAACAAGAGGAACGCTGAAGGCAGCCTTTTTTTGCTAAGGAGCAAGTGTGTCCCAGGAGCTTTGGACCGACGTTGAGCGTTACATCGATGGCCTGCTGATTCCCTCTGACCCGGTGCTGGAGGCCGCGGTGGCTGCGAGCGAGGCGGCGGGGCTGCCGGCGATTGCCGTGACGCCCGGACAGGGCAAGCTGCTGTACCTGCTGGCACGAGTGCAGCGGGCGCGCAGGATTCTTGAGATTGGCACGCTGGCCGGATACAGCACGCTGTGGATGGCGCGCGCGCTGCCCGCCGAGGGGTGCATTGTGACGCTGGAGGCGGACCCCAAGCATTGCGAGGTGGCGCAGGCGAATCTGGCGCGGGCCGATGTGGCGCCGCTCACCGATTTGCGGCTGGGGCGCGCGCTGGACACGCTGCCGGAGCTGGCGGCGGAGGGACTGGAGCCCTTCGACATGGTCTTTATCGACGCCGATAAGGAGAACACCGAAGCCTACTTCCGGTGGGCACTACGGCTCTCGCGGGCGGGCGCTGTGATCGTGGTCGACAACGTGATTCGCGAGGGCGAGGTTGCCGATCCGGATTCGAGCGATCCGCGGGTGCAGGGCATTCAGCGCTTCAATGAGGCGATAGCGGCTGACCCGCGCGTGGAAGCGACCACGATTCAGACGGTGGGCAGCAAGGGATACGACGGTTTTACGCTGGCGATTTTTAACGGTTAGGGCAGGGGATAAGTGCCGCTACATTCGACTACGCAGGACTGCGGCCATCAAACGCGGATTGCGGCGACATAAGGGATCGGATATTCCCTGACCAATCGAAAACGAACAGGCCGAGACGTAAGGTCCTGCCGCAAATGGCCGACGTGGGGAAAACCGGCGAGAATTCGGAATTCCTCGAATATTTCGGTCAACACCCGGTCCGCTGCCTCTGGATTTTCTTCTGCGATGAATCCTCGTATCTCGTCAAGATCGGCAAAAGCGTCCGCTCATGCCCGACGGCGACGCGCGTCGGTTCTTTCTTTGAGGCGGGTAAAGGCTTCTTCGCCATCGATCAAGGTTACGTCGCCGTTTCGGATACTGTCGTAGGGGCTGTCGAGCATCGCGTGGGTGCGGCCGAGCTCATGGAAATATCCGGCCATGGCGTCAGCGACCAGGTCGTCGGGTTCGCGGCCGGTCTGGGCTTTCAACTGTTCCAGGCGCGCTGATAACTCCGGACTAAGATTCACTTCCATAGCAGCAGCGTAGGAGGGCGCGATGAGGGTGTCAAGCGGCCACCATTACGGCACGACCACTGCGGCGCCATCGATTGCATCGTTGGAGACAGCGAGAAGAGCCTCGTTGACCTCTTCCAGACGAAACGTAGTGGTGCGGGAGCGGATGTCGATTTTGGCGGCGAGGGCGACGAAGTCGTGGGCGTCCTGGCGGGTCATGTTGGCAACGGAGCGGAGCTGGCGCTCGCCCCACAGCAGCGAATCGTAATCGAACTGCGGGATGCGGTCGAGGTGGATCGCGTTGATGGCGACGATGCCGCCTTTGCGCAGCGAGGCGAGCGCGGCGATGACAACGTCGCCACTGGGGGCGAAGGTGACGGCGCAGTCAAGTGGGACGGGCGGACGATCCGTAGCGTCGCCGACCCACACCGCGCCGAGCGTGCGGGCCAGTTGCTGGTGCGAGGCGCCGCGGGTGGAAACGTAGACGTCGCAATTCCAGGATTTGAGCACTTCGATCGCGAGATGCGCGGAGGCTCCAAAGCCGAAGAGGCCAACGCGATCCCCAGGCGCGACTTCCGCGACGCGCAGGCTGCGGAAGCCGATGATGCCGGCGCAGAGCAGCGGGGCGAGGTGCACGGCCTGCTGTTCTTCGGGCAGCGGGATGAGGAAATCGGCGCGGGCGGTCGCGTATTCGGCATAGCCGCCGTTGACGGAGTAGCCGGTAAAGGTGGGGTGGTCGCAGAGATTCTCGCGGCCCTTGCGGCACAGGAGGCAGGTGCCGTCCGTGCCGCCGAGCCAGGAGACTCCGGCACGCGCGCCTTGTTTCCAGTTGGTGATTCCCTGCCCTAGTTTTTCGATGCGGCCGACAATTTGGTGGCCGGGTGTGATGGCAAGGTCCACCTGCGGGAGTTCTCCGGCTGTGATGTGGAGGTCGGTGCGGCAAACGCCGCAGGCTTCCACGCGGAGGAGGACTTCGCCGGGGCTGGGCTCGGGAATGGGCAGGTCTTCGAGGACCAGCGGGCGCGTGGCGATGGGGGCGGGATGGTGGAGGACGGCTGCGCGCATTTGTTTTTAGATTAGTCCTGACGCTCGTGGGTGGCTTCGCCGGCATGGGGCTTACTTGCGATGAGTGGGCCGTAAAATAGAGTCAGGACCGGTACAGACAGGCCGTATGGATTTACACGAAAAGATGCGAACGCTGCCGCCACGGCCTGGCGTGTATCTCTACAAGAATGCCGATGGCGAGGTGATCTACGTCGGCAAGGCGAAGAGCCTGCGGGCACGGGTGCGCTCGTATCTGCTGGAGGCTTCGCAGGCGAACGCGAAGACCGGATCGCTGATGCGCGAGGCGGTCGATGTGGATTACATCCTCGTCGATAACGAGCATGAGGCGCTGGCGCTTGAAAACAATCTGATCAAGCAGCGCAAACCGCGGTTCAACATTTTGCTGCGGGATGACAAGACGTACCCGTATGTGAAGCTGACGCTGGGCGACCGGTATCCGAAGGTGTTTGTGACGCGGCGGGTGCGGCGAGATGGCAGCGCGTATTACGGACCTTTTTTCCCGGGGAACCTGGCGTATCGGATTGTGGAGCTGATCCACCGCAGCTTTTTGCTGCCCAGCTGCAAGGTGGATTTGTCGCGCGATCATCCGCGGCCTTGTTTGCAGTACTACATCCATCGTTGTTTGGGGCCGTGCGTCAAGGGGCTGACGACGCCCGAGGCTTACGCGGAGGCGGTGCGGGACGCGCAATTGTTTCTGGAAGGCCGAACGACAGAGCTGAACAAAAGCCTGCATGAGCGCATGGCGGCTGCGGCGGCAGGCGAGCAGTTTGAGTTGGCGGCGAAGTATCGCGACCTGCTGATCACAGTGGATCAGATGCAGGAGAAGCAGCGGATTGCGTCGGCGGAAGAAGACGATGCGGATGTGTTTGGGTTCCACTATGAAAATGGGATGGTGGCGGTAAATTTGTTTCACCTGCGCGGCGGCAAGATTGTGGACCGGCGGGAATTTTTCTGGGAGGATTTGCCGGAGTTTGTGGTCGCGGAGATCGGCGAGACGGAGGAACCCGCGCAGCCTGCGGAGACCCCGGAGGCGGTGTTTGAGCCGGGAGCGTTCTTCTCTGCCCTGTTGAAGCAGCTCTACATCGATCAGCAATACGTTCCGTCGAATATTTTTGTGCCGGTCGACTTCAGCGACCGGGCATCGCTGTCGGGGTTGTTGGCGGAGCAGACGCGGCATCGCGTGGAGATTGCGGTTCCGCAGCGTGGGGAGAAGCGATCGCTGGTGGATCTGGCGGGGCAGAATGCGAAGCAGAGCTACGATCAACGATTCCGCGTGCTGCAGCCGAATCAAAAGGCCGTCGCCAGCGCGCTGCAGGATGCGTTCATGCTGGAGAATCCGCCGAAGCGGATTGAGTGCTTCGACATTTCGCACATCCAGGGCGCGGAGACGGTCGCGTCGATGGTGGTGTGGGAAGACGGCGCGATGAAGAAGTCGGCTTACCGGAAATTCAAGATCAAAACGGTGGAAGGCGTGGACGACTTCGCTTCGATGCACGAAGTGCTGACGCGGCGATATCGGCGGGTGGTGGAGGAAAAGCAGGAGATGCCGAGCCTGATCCTGATTGATGGCGGGCTGGGGCAACTGCATGCGGCGGCGTCCTCGCTGGAAGAACTCGGCCTGACGACGCAGCCGCTGGCTTCGATTGCGAAGCGGGAAGAGATTATCTATTTGTACGGGCAGGAAAATGAGCCGGTGGTGCTGGACCGGCGTTCGCCGGTGCTGCATCTGGTGCAAATGATTCGCGACGAGTCGCACCGGTTCGCGATCACGTACCATCGCAAGCGGCGGGAGATGCGGGACCGGGATTCGGAACTGCTGGAGATTCCGGGGGTGGGTGCGCGCACGCGGCAGCGGCTGCTGGAGCACTTTGGGAGCCAGCGCAGCGTGGCGGGAGCAAGCCTGGAGGCATTAGCTGCGGTGGTGCCGCCGAAGACGGCGGAGGCGATTCATTTACATTTCCATCCTGCGGCTGCTTCAGTTTCTTTGCCGATTTTGAACCATTCAACGCGAGAATAGGATTTTCCGAGGCACGAAATGAAGACGGTATTGATGGCCGATCCGGTGCGGTATCCGCGCATGACGACGGCAGAGTTGCGCGAGACATTTTTGCTGGATGGGCTGTGCGAGGCGGGCGTGCTGCGGCTGGCGTATGTCGATCTGGATCGCGCAGTGGTGGGAATGGCTGCACCTGTGGCCGGGCCGATCGTGTTGCCGACGTTTCCGGAACTGCGCTCGGAGTCCTTCACCGAGCGGCGGGAATTGGGCGTGCTGAATATTGGCGGCGCTGGCGTGGTGCATGTGGGCACGCAGAGCTATGCGCTGGAGAATCTGGACTTGCTGTACATCGGACGCGGCAATGGTGATGTGCGATTTGAATCGGCTGCGAATGAGACGCCGGCGATTTTCTATTTGCTCAGCTATCCGGCGCACGCCAGTTATCCCGTGACGCTGGTGAAGAAGGCGGAAGCCAGCCCGACGCAGTTGGGAAGCGCCGAAACGTGCAATCTGCGCACAGTTTGCAAGTACATCCATCTGGAGGGCGCGCGGAGCTGCCAACTGGTGATGGGGGTAACGCATCTGCAGGCGGGGAGCGCGTGGAACACTATGCCTCCCCACACGCACATGCGGCGGTCGGAGATTTACATGTACTTCGATGTGACCGACGATGCGCGGGTATTTCATTTGATGGGGCCTGCGCAGGAGACGCGGCATTTGGTATTGGCTGACCACGACATTGTGGTGTCGCCGGGTTGGTCGATTCACGCTGGGGTGGGAACGCGCGCTTACAGTTTTTGCTGGGGAATGGGCGGAGAGAATCAGGACTACGCGGACATGGATGCTGCGCCGCTGACGACTCTTTTGTGAGAGCAGTGGCAGAAGGATTTTCGATGAGAGCATGGATCGTCGCAGTGGCTGTTACGTTTACGCTTTCCGCGGCGGCGCAGGCGGTGGCGCCGAATGCAGGTACGCAGAGCCCGGCTCCGGGCATGAGCAATGTGTTGCAGACGCCGCCTCCTGGGCCGGAACTGAAACCCTCCGTGCTGATGCAGAAAGACGTGAAGGCGCGGCTGGCAGGCCTGATTCCAGCGGCGAAGGCGTCAGGGAGCGCCGGGGCGACGCTGGTGGATTACGGCAGCTACAAGATTCAGCTATCCGTGCGGACGGCGAGCGGCGGCGCAGAGGTACATGCGCACTGGGACGACGTGATGATGGTGGAGGAGGGTGCGGCCACGCTGATCACGGGCGGAACGGTAGTGGGCGGCAAGACGGACGCGGATGGCGAGACACACGGATTGAAGATTGAGGGCGGGCAGACGCAGACTCTGGCGCCGGGGGACATGGTGACGGTCCGCGCGGGAACTCCGCACCAGATTATGGTGGCGCCGGGAACGGTGTACGGCGCGGTGGTCGTGAAGATCCACGAGCCCTGATGAGCGCGCACGCTTGGCTACGGAGTGTAGTGGCTGGTAAAGGGCGAGGACGGCGCGGGCCTGCGGCGTTCGCGGGTTCCCAGTGAGGCTGATATTTCGCGGCAGCAGTTGAGGAGGTGCTCGGCGATGCCGGGCACGCTGTGCTGCGTGATGCGCGAAGAGGGTCCGGAGACGCTGACGGCGGCGACGGGGCGTCCGCTCTCATTCAAAATAGGCGCGCCGACGCAGCGGACGCCGCACTCCACTTCTTCGTCGTCGATGGCATAGCCGCGGCGGCGGACGCGATCGAGGGAGCGCTGCAGCGCTTCCGGCGTGACGAGGGTACGCGGAGTGAAGCGCGTGAAGTGGATGCGCGCGATGATATCGGCGGCGGCATCCGGGGGCAAAAACGCGAGGATGGCTTTGCCCATGGCGGTGCAGTGGACCGGGTTCGATGCGCCGACGCGGGAGGCGAGCCAAACGCGGCGATTGATGGGATCGACTTTGTCCAGATAAACGATCGAGGTTTTCTGCATCACGCCGAGGTGAACGGTTTCGCCAACCTGCGCGGAGAGCTTGCGGAACCAGGGCTGGACGCGGGCGCGGAGATCGATCTGCTCGATGGCGCGGCTGCCCAGTTCATAGAGTTTGAGGCCGAGGCGGAAGCGGTTTTCCGGCGTGCGCTCGATGAGGCCGGTGCGTTCCAGCACCATGAGGGCGCGATGGGCGGTGCTCTTGTGAAGTTCCATGCGCTCGCAGACGTCGGCGAGGCCGAGCGGGCCATCGCTTTCGCCGAGGAGTTCGAGGACGGCAACGGCGCGGTCAAGGCTCTGCAGTTGGTAGGGATCGGAGGCGCGATCGCGCTGCGGCTCGGGCTTTCTTTCCTGGGCTGCGACGGGTTTGGCTTTCTCTTTGGGCATGGTGGCAGCTTTCAGCGCGACAGCCAGCCGCCGTCGACGGGAAGGACGGCGCCGGTTACGTAATCGCTGGCCGGTGAGGCGAGGAAGACAGCGGCTCCGGTCAGGTCATCCGGCTCGCCCCAGCGGCCGGCGGGGATGCGCTCGAGGATTTGGCGGTTGCGGGTCTCGTCCTGCTGGAGCGCGGCGGTGTTTTCGGTGCGGAAATAGCCGGGGGCGATGGCGTTGACCTGCACATTGCGCGCAGCCCACTCATTGGCGAGGGCTTTGGTCATCTGCGCAATGCCGCCTTTTGAAGCGACGTAGGCGGCGATGCGGATGCCTCCCTGGAAGGACATCATGGAAGCGATGTTGATGATTTTGCCGCTCTGGCGGGCGAGCATCTCGCGTCCGGCAAGCTGGCAGAGGCGGAAGGCACTGGTGAGGTTCACCTGGAGCACCTGACTCCACGCATCGATGCTGTGGTCTTCAGCAGCGGCGCGGTGAATGGTGCCGGCGTTGTTGACGAGGATGTGGGGCGCACCCAGGCTGGCGGCGACGTCGGCGAAGAGGCGGTCGGCGCCCTCGGGATGGCTGAGGTCGGCGGCGAAGCTGCCGGCCTGATGGCCGTGCTGGCGAATGTGTTCCGCGGTGGAATCGGCGGGGCGGCGATTGCCGTGGCAGGCCACAGTGGCGCCGGCGTCGGCTAAGGCGATGGCGATGGCTGCGCCAAGGCCGCTGGCGGCTCCTGTCACCAGAGCGGTTTTTCCATCGAGGCGGAAGCGATCGACCGGCATGCGGGGACACCTAAACAATTTCGCGATGAGGTACGGTGTACCCCATCGCGAAACCGGAAAGTTCGATTGTTCAGGGCTGCTGAGAGAATGTCAAGCAACTACGCCCATCGGGAAGTGCAGAGCAGGCGCGTCATCAGAAAAGACGCGCCCGCCGTGTTTCTATGTCCCGACAGGTATGAGTCGCGCGATAGACAGCGTCAGCGCGATCTGCTGGAAGATGGAGTTGATGCTTGTGGACGGATGCGAGTTGGAGATGCAGGTGCTGGTCGAGCCCGAAGAAGTGTAATCAGAGAAGAAAGTCTGATCGGTGGACGGAGTCCAGTTGTAGGACGAGGACATCTCGCGAATGGTGTCACAGGGCTCGAGGCCGCTATCTGTGCTGCAGCCGGAGGATTCTGCGCCGTAGGCGACGCCGTAGATGGTGGTATCTGGTATCGCTTCGCTGTCGACTTCGGTAGAAGGATACGTTCCGTTGGTGGCTGCCAGAGCCGCCGTGATCGCCTGGTGGCACTCACTTCTGTACGACGGGTACGAGCCGTTGGAGTTGCTGTTGGCCGTGGTAGCAAAGGTGGTTTGGTTGTAATAGCCCAAATCGGTGCTGCTGGCCTCGGCATCTCCATCGGTCAGGATGATCATGATGTCCTGGGTCTGGGTCTTGTTGTTGTACAGACGGGTGGCGTACTGGTTATAGAGGTCGTTCTGGGCCTGGTAGACGACACCAGCGTAGTAGGTGGATGCGCCGCCCACGTCCTGAATGCCGCCGCGCACGCCGCCGTTGCTGGAGTTGTTGTAGGTGCAGGTGGTATTGCTGCCACCGCCCGAAGCCTTCACCAGGTAGGAGCTGCTAATCAGCGCATTATGGCTGCTGTCGTTGCTGCTGTAATCGCTGGAGAAGCCGACAATCTGGTAGACAGGATCCGGCGTCGGCGTGGCTGCGGTGCCGGGGTAGTTGTAGAGCGAAATGGTGCCCGTGGCTTTCTTGCTGGAACCGGAGCCGGAAGTGGTGGTGGGGGAAATCATCTGGGCGCCGCAGTCAGCGTCGTTCTCAGCATTGGTGTTGTTGGTGTTGCTCACGAGCGCCGGGAAGGTGTAGAGGGCCACTTCGTCAATGGGCTGGGTAATGTTGGCCGAGGGCCAATTCGCGGAGACAGAGGGGCAGGTGGTAAACGTGGGCGAGCAGGGCGACAGGTACTCGAGCAGGGTGTTCACGCCCTGCATGGAGCAGGCAATGCGCGAGGCGCTGCCGCAGTTGCTGGCGTCGCCGTCTGCATCCTGCATGGACGCGGTGCTATCGACGATGATCGCGACGTTGTAGGGATTGCGGGCTGCGCCCTTCCACGCGGCAGATGCCTTCGAGGTAAGGGTGAGCGAGTCAATGCCGAGCACGCTGATGAAGTAGGTCGGAATGGTGACCGACTGGGTGACGGTAAGCGCGTTCATGCTGGTGGTGCCTATGGTCTGGCAATCGATGCCCCAGCTGGTGACGGTCGACGAGCAGTAACCGGCGACGCTGGTGGAAACTCCAGACAGGTTGACGCTGGTGTAGTTGTCGTCGGTGGTGACGTTGGAGCTGTAGGTCTTGGCGAAGGTCTGGTAGTTGGTGCTGGGCAGATCCTGGGCGCCGGCCAGAGCAGCGGCGTTTGTGGTCATCTGCAACTGGCGATTGACCAGCATGGCATGACCGAGATCGACAACAAATCCACACATACCAAGCAGCGCCACCATAGCAACCACTGCCCAGGCGAAGACCTGCCCGGAAGTTTCATGGCGGAACTTGTGGGCCAGATTTTCTATGTTCAGTTTCATGCGTTCGTCTCCTGAATTCTTACTGGATGACTTCCTGGACCGTGGCGGTGAGCGTATAGGACTCATTGCCGAGCAAAATCACGTTAAACGCAACGGGATAGGTAACGGTGATGACTGCGTTGTTGCCAGATACCATGCCCGTCGTGCCGGCACACGACTCGGTATTGGGATACTGAGTGCCGTTGACGCTATAGGTGAACTGACTGCTGGCGAGGGAAAGATTGGGAGCAGCGGCGATGATGGCGTTGCTGGCCGCCGTACAGGGATCGGTGGTTTCGCCGCGTTCGGCAGCAAGGAGCTGGCCGCCGACTTCAACAGCGTTGGTGAGCACCAGATATTTATTGAGCGCGGTGCCGAACATGAACATGCCGACGGTGAGCAGCAGGAGCACTGGGGCAACATAGGCCATTTCAACCATGGCCTGGCCGCTTTCGCCAGTTCCGCGGCGAACGCGCATGCGGGGCACTAACGCACGGCGCACGGCACCAGCGGTGCATATGGCGGCGCGAATCGAACTTCGAATTTCCCCGATCGCTGGCACGTTCATTGTTTCTCCTCTAAAAGCTGCGGTCTGCTAACAATACGCGTTACGGTGCTTCAACGGTTGCAGTTCACCCAAAAGACTCCTGCACAGCGGAATCAGGCGAATCGAATCGGCGAGATCGGGGAAGAGAGCAGTTCGCCGGCTCACAAGCAAGGGTCTTTGGGGGAGACCTTCTTATAATAATGAACTTTCCCCGTTCCTCAGCAAATAACACGTTAAAGGACATTGGTCTACCACCTGTGGGACGGCATGACCCGAAAGGGGGATTGTCTCAACTGGCAACACCATGGCGGGAAAAGATGAAGAAGGAGTAAGCAGGGCGGTGACTCGCAGCTGCCGGTTTGGAGAGGGCAGGTCCAACCGGAAAGTAGCAATCTCTAACACTTAATGGTCATTGCCTAACCGGGGCATCCGTCGCAATGTGGATACAACGCAGGGCGGCCAAAGGGGTGCGCAAATCAATCGGGCGCGCTGCGAATCATCGAGGAGAACAACATCATGAAACAGCTTCTGAAGAACCTTCTGTCTGACGAGTCCGGCCAGGATTTGATCGAGTATGCTCTGATCGCGGCCCTGATCGCCCTGGTTGCCATCACCGGCCTGAACGGCCTTGCCGGCAGCATCAACGCTGAGTTCACCAAAATCGGCGGCGACCTGTAAACAACACAACCCTGATTTGTCTGGCGTAGCCCGAATGGGGAGACTGCCGGCAGTCAGACGTATTGCACCAGGTGCTTCGGAAGGTTTCTGGCTGCCCGTGAGGTAGCCAGGACCGAACGAGGCCTGAGTGAACACACGCGATCGTCGCTTGCAGAGCATGTAGATCCGGCGGCTGGGCCGAGTTCCTGCGGGGAGTTGATCGTGTGGGTGCGTTCAGGAAGAGCGTCTGGAAAATAGCACTTCCCCGGTCGTTGTCGATGTGTATACTTGATTACCAAATACTAAGGTAATCAACATCGGACCGTTGAAGAGAGCCGCGAGGCTCCTGGCCGCACTTGTGTTGTATCAGCTCGGCCAGGGACTGCTTTTTGTACTCGGCAGGAAACACATGGGATACCCGGCGGATAGGGTGTGGCCCCCCGGGCAGCTTCCTTCCGAGATGTAGGTTTGATGTCGTGGGCACGGCTTTCTGGCCCCCCCAGCCGGCTGACCGGGCGATTTGTAATACAACCGTTTTGGCCTTTTCTGCGGAAACGTCGAAGAAGGCACACATTGGGGATTTCGGAATGTCGAGAATTCATACCGAATTGTTGTACCCGGCTGCCTCGCTGGCATGTGCCGTAGCGGGAGCGGGATTCGACCTCCGAGATCGCCGGATCCCCAATCGGCTAACCCTTTCCGGAATCATATTTGGACTTTTGCTCCATTTTTCTATCGATGGATGGAGGGGGCTCGGGCGTTCGGCATCTGCGGGGCTGATTGCCGGGGTGATCTTCCTGATTTTCTGGCTCGCGGGCGGAATGGGCGCGGGCGACGTAAAACTAATCACGGCAGTCGCGTGCATCGCTGGCCTGACACACGTGGCCTGGCTGCTCATCCTCACCGCTCTGGCGGGTGGAGTGATGGCAATCGGGTTTGCGCTGTGGCGGGGCCGGCTGAAGGAAACCATCATGAATCTTGGCGCGCTCGCAGTTCACCACCGTTTTGAAGGAATGAAACCCCACCCGCATCTGAACGTCGGCAATGCGCAAACACTGCGCCTGCCGTATGCGCTGGCAATTGCTGCTGGCAGCGCGATGACAGTCTGCATGACGGTGGTCCAGAGGTAAATATGGCGCGCCGATTTATGATCGCTCTCTTCGCGGCACTGCTGATCTCCAGTTCCGCCGTCTTCATCATTTACCAGAAGATGTCCCACTCCAAGCCGGTAGTGCAGGAACCGTATAAGTATGTAGCGGTGGCCCACCCGGTGGATCCGGGCGACATCCTCAAGCGGGAAGACCTGAAGCTGATTGACTGGCCGCGGTCGAACCCGATGCCCGGCGCTTTCACCGGCGTTGACTCGGTGGTGGGTCGGGTGGTGCTCTATCCGCTCGCGCAGGACCAGCCGGTGGTGGATCAGCAATTGGCCACAGTCGGAGCGGGTCTGGGCGTGACGGGACGGATTCCGACCGGCATGCGCGCGATTGCGCTGCATTCCGATGAAGTGATCGGGGTGGCAGGCTTCCTGATGCCGGCCACGCACGTGGACACCCTGGTGACCTATCGGCCGAACCAGCAGGCTGATCCGATGACCGCGACCGTACTGCAGGATTCAGAGATTCTGGCCGTGGGGCACGAACTGCAGCCGGATCCTTCGGGCAAGCCGTCTCCGGTGGATGTGGTGACCCTGCTGCTGTCGCCGGCAGATGCCGAGAAGGCGGTGCTGGCCAGCCAACAGGGTTCGATTCACTTTGTCCTGCGCAACGGGCGGGACAATACATCCTCTCAGACTTTTCCAGTTGCCCTTCCGGAACTGGCTGCACTTGGAGCTCCGAAGAAGGCCCCGGGGCCAGTACGCCCGATAGCACAACCCAAGCCGAAGCCATGGGTTGTTGAAACCCAGTTGGGCGGCAAGCGATCAACGGACAGTTTTTTTAACTGAGGCAAGAGATGACAAGGCGAGAATCCATAATCCGGAACAGCACCAGCGCCCTGCTCGTGGCGGCGTTCTGCGCGGCGACGATACCCGTCGCGGCAGCCCAGAACACGGCCATGGCTGCAGCGCCGGCCGCAAATTTTGCCAGCGGCGCCGTGGCAGTCGGCAATACCCTGCGTCTGGTAGTTGGCCGGTCGATGTTCGTCAATTCGACCGAGCGCCTGCGCCGGGTGTACGTGAGCAATCCGGAAGTGCTGGATTCGATGACCTCGAGCCCGCACCAGATTGTCGTTACGGCAAAGACGGCGGGCACCAGCAGCCTGATTCTCTGGGATGAAACCGGGGGATCGCAGGCGTATCAGGTGACGGCAGACGTCGATCTGGACGCGTTACGTACGGCGCTGAAGGATGCGCTGCCCGCAGAAGCGATTCGGGTGGATGCGCGGCAGGATCAGGTTGGACTGGCGGGAACGGTCTCCAATCAGGCGGCTGAAGATGAGGCCGTCAAGCTGGCGGGACTCTTCTCGAAGAACGTCGCCAGTTCCCTGCTGATTGCTCCGCAGCACACACCGCAGGTCAGGCTGAAGGTGCGGGTCGTGGAAATCGATCGCACGCGCGCAGCGGAATTGGGCTTCAACTTCTTCACTTCGGGCAAGAATACGGCGAACGTGTCGACCGGGCAGTTCCCTGCTATCTCAGTCGGCACAGTGACCAGTCCTTCTTCGGGCACGAACTCAAATGCAAACGTTTCGAGCCTGTTAGGCCTTGAGAACCTGCTGACCCTGTTCTATTACAACCAGGCACTGGGCGTGGGCGCCGCGATCGAGGACCTGGAAAACAAGCAGATCATTCAAATTCTCGCGGAACCAACCCTGTCAGCCATGAGCGGCGAGAAAGCTTCGTTCCTGTCCGGCGGTGAGTTTCCGTTCCCAGTCGTGCAGGGCGGGACCGGCGGATTCACCTCGGTTACGATTCAATTTCGCCCCTACGGCGTCAAGCTGGAATTTACGCCGACCGTGCTGCCGGATGGGACGATTCAGCTGAAGGTTTCGCCGGAAGTGAGTGCCCTGGACTACACGAATGAAGTGCAGATTTCCGGGTACACGATTCCTGCCATCAACACGCGCCGCGCGGATACGCAGGTGGAACTGAAGAGCGGACAGAGCTTCGCCATTGGCGGGCTGCTGGACAACCGCACGTCGGATCAACTGGAAAAAGTGCCGGGTATCGGCGACATTCCGATCCTTGGCAGATTGTTTCAAACGAAATCCTCTACGCATTCGGTTGTGGAACTGGCGGTCATCGTAACGCCGACGCTGGTCGACCCGCTGACCGACAACATGCCCGCGGTGCAGCCGAAGGCGGTTGTTCCGTTCGTCGATCCTCATAAATTCGACAAAGGTTTGACTCCCAGAACGCCTCCGGCCCAGCCGCAGCCCCAACCCACGCCGCAGGATGTGCCTGTGGTGGACCCGAAGGACTAAGGACATGATCCAGCAGGCCGGTAATTCGCAAACTCTGGCGGTGGCCCTGGTGACTGTGGGCGTCGACCGGGACTTGACCGACAGGATTGTTCAGGCAGCCACACAGCTTCCCTGGACCCTGACGCACGAACCTTTTGAGGAATATTTGTCCGCAACGCGGCGCGCAGCGATCTCGCAGGAGACCAAAAGTGCCGATGCAGTCTTTGTGATCATCGATTTCGATCGGGATCCGCGCGGCGCCATTGAATCGGCGGGCTATTTGCACCAGCTGTTCTTCGGGAGAATCTTTGTAGCGGCGCTGTCGGGCCGCAACGACCCGGATTTGCTGCTGGCAGCGATGCGAGCCGGCTGCAATGAGTTTCTGCGCAAGCCGCTCGACCCGCGGCAACTGGCCGATGCGTTCGATCGGCAGGAGCGGCACTGGTCAGCGACCATGGGCCGTACGCGGTCCACGGGCAACATCATTTCGTTTTTTGGCTCCAAGGGTGGAGTAGGAACGACCACCATCGCCGTCAATCTGGCATTTTTCCTGGTCACCCAGCACAGCAAGCGGGTGCTGCTGATCGACAACCATGCCGAATTCGGCCATGTATGTCTGTATCTGGGGCTGGATGGCGCGCGGTACCACTTCGACGAACTGATTCGCAACGTAAACCGGCTTGATTCTGCGCTGCTGCGCGGGTTTATCGCGAAGCATGCGAGCGGGCTGGAAGTGCTGGCTTCTCCGGAAACGCACGACCCATCCCGGACCGTCGATCCCGACGCGCTGGAGCGGACGCTCGAGTTCCTGCGCGGAGAGTACGATTACGTCATCCTGGATTGCCAGACTTCGCTCGAGGAGGCAAGTTTGGCGGTCATGGACCGTTCCGACCAGATTTATCTTGTTGCGACGCCGGATATTGGCGCTATTCGCGATCTTTCCCGCTACATCGACGGCCTGAGCCGCAACGAATCGACCTCGTCGAGGTTGCACGTCATCATTAACCGCTACTCCTCCCACGGCGCGATCGCAATCGAACAGATCGAAAAGGCAATCCGGGTCCCAGTTGAAGTGAGACTCTGCAACGCCTATTTCGAATGCCTCCGCGCCATCAACGTTGGCGAACCCGTCTCCCCTGAGAAAAAGTCTGAGTATGCGTCGCAGTTCTCGCGTTGGACTGCGATTCTAACCGGCTCCGGCGATATGAAGCAGGTCCAGCCTGCCAAAAAGGGCTTTTCTCTCTGGGGTAAAAAGAAGAGTGAATAATCATGGCTGACCTGAGCCTCAATATCGTACAAAGGCCTGAGAGCACCGGGCTGCGCACAGCTCCGGGCCTGCGCAATGGTACGAACAACAACCGTCCGCTCCGCGAAAAGGAACAGCAGGAGCTCAAGTCGGCCGTCCACCAGGAGCTGATCAACCGTCTTGACCTCGAGAAGTTGGGCGAGGCGCAGGAGACGCGCGCGGGTCAACAGCAGCTTTTCGCCGTGATTCAAACGGTGATCGCAGAGCAGGGCGTGCCGCTCAGTTCGACCGAGCGCGATCGCGTGGCCCACGAAGTACTGGACGAGCTGTTTGGACTGGGTCCGCTCGAGCCGCTGCTGCAGGATGACACGATCAACGACATTCTGGTGAACACCTGCAATAACGTCTACGTGGAGCGCCGCGGCGTGCTGCAGCGGACGAACGTAACGTTTAAAGACAATCGCCATCTGCTGCAGATCATCGACAAGATCGTTTCAGCGGTAGGCCGGCGTGTGGATGAATCCACGCCAATGGTCGATGCTCGCTTGAAAGACGGCTCCCGTGTCAATGCGATCATTCCGCCGCTGGCCATCGATGGGCCTATTCTTTCCATCCGGCGATTTGGCTCTTCCCCGCTGACGGCGGAACGGCTGCTGCAAAACAAGGCGCTGAGCCATCCCATGCTGGAAATGCTGCGCTGCGCGGTGCAGGCCCGTCTGAACATCGTGATCTCGGGCGGTACCGGCGCCGGCAAGACGACACTGCTGAACATGCTCTCCAGCTTCATTTCCGACAAGGAGCGCATCGTCACTATCGAAGATTCGGCCGAATTGCAGCTGCGTCAGGAACACGTGGTGCGGCTGGAAACGCGCCCGCCGAACGTAGAAGGCAAAGGCGCGATTCGGCAGCGCGAACTGGTCATCAACGCCCTCCGTATGCGCCCCGACCGTATCGTCCTTGGCGAGGTCCGTGGCGAGGAAGCGATGGACATGTTGCAGGCCATGAACACCGGTCACGAAGGGTCGATCACCACGATTCACGCGAATACCCCTCGCGACGGCCTGGCCCGTATGGAAACGATGTGTCTGATGGGCGATATTCGGCTGCCGGAAAAGGCGATCCGCATGCAGATTGCATCGGCGATTCACCTTATCGTGCAGATCGCGCGTATGAGCGACGGATCGCGCCGCATTACCCACATCTCGGAACTGACCGGTGCCTACAGCGACGTGATCAGCATGCAGGATCTGTTCGTATTCGAGAAAGATGGGATCGGCGAGAACGGCAAAGTGAAGGGCCGGTTCAGGGCAACTGGCATTACGCCTAAGTTCGGTGAGAAGTTGAAGGCAGTCGGGATTAACCTGCCGACCGGACTGATGGACCATGTGATGGAAGTCTGAGGGAGGGCGACCGCGATGATGCTTCTGGTAGTCGTCTTCTTTTTGCTCATGCTGATGACCCTCACGGTCGTCATGTTCGCTACTGCTCCGGCAAAAGACGTTAAGATCATCGACCAGAGAATGTCTACGATTGGGGTGCACGCTCCCGGATCAGGAGAATTGCCGGTCGAAGCCGCGCAGTTGCTGCGCAAGACGCCCACCAGCCGCTTTGGATGGGTTGACGAC
>Ga0206851_1024_pt1 | contig 55044 bp, 47 predicted proteins | sample Alteio_BWOrgCont_13_FD_152904 | JGI IMG/M metagenome (GOLD analysis project Ga0206851, IMG submission 152904) | Enriched cells from forest soil in Barre Woods Harvard Forest LTER site, Petersham, Massachusetts, United States -... | ecosystem: Environmental > Terrestrial > Soil > Temperate forest >... | reverse complement strand
TTGTGTTTGAGCGCCTCATTCCCGGTGCCTTGTAAAAAGACCCAGTTGAATTTGGGGTTTTGTTTGAATACCTTCTTCATCTCCTCCGGGCTGTCGTTGGTCAGGATACAGACAACGGTGATGATGGGGTATTTCCTGGACAGCTCTTCGAGTACTTTCAGATCGCTCATACAGCCTGAGTTTTCGAAATTTCCAAACCAGAGGTATACATATTTTCCTTTGAAATCGCTAAGACTCACGGTTTTTCCGTTCCGGTCGGGTAGGCTGAAAGCCGGGGCTGTGGTTCCTCTTCGGAGCAGTGTATACCGCGCAATGATATCTCGTGCGATGAGCCGGTGTTCAGCAACGACACTTTTTTTGGAGATATCATCCAGGATGCCGAGGATGCGTTGCTGGGAAAATTCCTTGTTACCATAAATTTCATAAAGTCCCTTTAATATCAGCAATTCACGGAGTGTATCGTTGCTCAGGTAGTGCGCCTCTTTGAGCCCGTTCATGACCTCTGCCGCGCTTCCGTGGTCGTTAATGGCCGTAAAGAGCGGTGCGCCGGCAGGTTTGAGCATGAACTGATAGAAGTATTTGTCAAAAAACTGATTGAAGAATAACATGTACTCATAGTTATCGTATCTGATCTTACGGTTATAAAGGTAGTCGCGAGCCATGAAATTCTGGCTTTCGAGGGTACTCACCTCAGTAGAGGCGATGCTATAGTCGAGATAATCATGAAAGTAAGGGTTTTGAACATGCTGATAATGAAGGTTCATGGCCCGGCGGAAGGAATCGAGCGGTATACGCATGCGTTTGATGACAAAGCTCTGATAGTTCTTTGTCCAGAAATCATCATAACGCCGGTTGAAATCCAGGATAAGCCAGTTCAACTCGGTACTGTCGGATGTGTTAATATAGAGATCGGCATCTTGATCGATATCGGCGTTGAACAGACGCGATGAATCCTTTTTTGGGAATTCGATTTCGTAGCTGTGTCCGGGTTCCACATACAAAGGGGCTTTCTGGTGATTGCTACGCAGGTAGATGCGTTGGGTTTCTTTGAGATCGAATTGCAGGGTGAATTTTCCATCTGTCTTTACCGTATCGGTTGCAAGCAGCTGTCGGTTGTAGGTGATGCAATCGTGATACCTGAATGCCGTAAGTTCAAAACCTTTGCTGAACGGGGCTGTGCCATGGATGGTGACAGACTGGGCCCACAGGCCTGTCTGAATAAACAGGAGCAAACCGAATATCTTGTTTTTGAAGTTCAAGGTCAATAACGGGTTCAGGTCAGGGAAATGCCTTTGGGTACAAAAGGCCCTGCATCTCCTCCATTCCGTACTATATCACGGATAATCGTTGAATTTATTGCTGAGAGTTCGGCGATCGGTAAAATAAATACGGTTTCTATCTCCGGAGCCTGGGCCTTGTTCATCTGAGCAATTGCTTTTTCGAATTCAAAATCGGCTGCCGTACGGATCCCCCGAAGGATGTATTGAGCATTACAAGTTTTGCAGTAATCAACCGTCAGGCCTTTGAAACTGGTTATTTTAATGCTTGGTTCTCCGCCAAACACCTGTTTGAGCCAGTGTACCCGTTGCTCAAGGGAGAAATAGGAGGTCTTGCTCGAATTGATGCCTACCGCAATGATCAGTTCATCAAATAGTGGAAGGGCACGTCTGACAATACTTTCGTGGCCAATGGTTACCGGATCAAATGATCCGGGGAAGACAGCGGTTCTTTTCATGATCAGATTTCAGTGTCCGGTTTTCAGATCTAACCAAACGGTGAGTGGGACGAAAATACGAATAATACCCGATTTGGTGTCCGGCTGATCCCCCGAAACGAATGGACAAGTTCCCTTTGCCCGCAAAGCCAAACATACAGTACCCACTCGGCCAGGGCACGTCAGTGATTCGTCCAGGGCAGCAACTCACTCCGTTGCTGCTGTACAATTTGTTTAATGCGAAAGAAGATAGACTCTGTACTTAAATACGTGTTTAGGGAGAAATCACATCGATTTTTTTACTGTAAATTCCTGCCTTCCTGACCATCCAATGAAACCGAATCATCCGTTGGACGAGCTATCTGAAAATGCTGAAATTTACATTTCCATAGGTGCGTTTTTCCACAAAATGATCGCAGAGACTCAGATCGGTTTCTCGTCCGTGTTCGATGATGAGTACTCCATCTTCTGTCAAGAGACCTTTTTCGAAGATGATGCCAGGGAGGGTATTGGTTGTTTCCAGGTCGTACGGGGGATCTGCAAAAATGAGGTTGTACTTACCACCCATTCCCTTTAAAAAGGGAAAGACATTGCTTTTTATGGTCCGTATATTTTCAAACCCAAACTCAATGGCTTGTTCCTTTGCGAAACTACAGCACTTGGGGTTCATGTCAACCGCTACAACCGACGCAGCTCCGCGGGAAGCAAGTTCGAACGAGATATTCCCGGTTCCACTGAACAGATCCAGCGCCTGTATCCCATCCAGATCGAGTTGGTTGTTCAGTATATTGAACAGACTTTCTTTGGCATAATCGGTGGTAGGCCTAACCGGTAAACTCTTGGGGGCCACAATCCTCCGTCCACGGTGTGTGCCACTGATAATTCGTAAATGCATATTAGCGGAAGAGTTGTTGGGAAAAGAGGTTGGTATAGAAATGCTTCGGAAGGGTGTTCAGGGGCTGGCAATAGGCAAAAGCTTCGGGGCGTTCGCCAAAACGGATGTTGCGTATATACTTGTAAAGAATGGCATAGATGGCCGAATTCTTTTCGATCTCGCCGATCAGCACCAGTTCGAGTGTTTCGGGGTTGAGCTTTAATTGTTCACACACAAACAAGAGATAATAAATAAAATCCTCGCTGGTTTGGTGTCTGAACGTATTGTAAAAACGCAGGTGTTTCCCTTCAAAAAGAATGATCTCGAAATGGGTCAGGGAGATATGCAGCACCAGTTTGGGTTTACTTTCATTCTTATACCGCATGGCCAGGCTTTCGATTAACGCACTCGAATGATGTCTGATCTGGATCTTTGGATAATACTTCAGCAGCATGTCTTTGAGCAGGGAAGGGAACACAAACACATTACGCGATTCGATATTCCGGAGCTGATCTGTCAGAATCAGATCTCCTGCATTTAGGATATGGTTAAAACGAAGATAGCTTTCTGTATTCCCTGGGTCAAATAATGCTTCCGGTATGAGTGTGCTTTTGTAATTGTCGAACGCAAAAAAGACAGAACTGTAATTCACTTTCAAAAAACGATGCGCATCAATGATTTGTTCAAGGGTTTGAACCAGGGATTCAGTTGAAAAGACATTTTGAAGATTATATGATTCCAGCCCGACGAATTTGTTGGTCGCATCATTGATCAATGCCAGCGAAAAACTACCCGGTCCGGCAAGGAGATGCAGGCTGTGCTGCGGCCCCTGTTTGGTATCGGCGGTTTCGTCAATCAATGAAACAGAAGGAGATATCTTACGTACGGCTGTGGACATGGGCCAGTAAAGATAGGGGTTTTTGTGAGATTGTTCCGGGTGTGGGATGGGCCGGGTGTTGTTGGTCAAAGAGACATGGTGCCTGAAAAATGTAAAATTCAGACAATGAGCGGGGGAGGCCGTAGGAATATGCATGCGGGGTGCCCTACTGTTACTGCAAAAACAAGGATGCCCTTAATTGATTTTAAATAGACTTAGAATTTTGGAGCTAAAACTAAATTACATGCACAACGAAGATTCAAACGTGATTCTTCCGGACGAAGTAATCATGAACAAGATCTATCTCATCAGGGGGTATAAAGTGATACCAGATACTGATTTGGCGGACTTATATCAGGTAGAAACCAAACGGCTAAAGAGCAAGTAAAAAGGAACATCGAACGTTTTTCGAAGCACTCTATGTTTGAACTCCCGGAAAAGGGGTTTGGATCTTTCAGGTCACAAATTGCGACCTGAAGTTTTAATTTGAAAAGAGCGTTTTTGTTTGATCATCGATGCGAAGACCGTTGCTTCACCGCCTCAAAAAGTACAATGCCCGCGGCAACCGATACATTAAGAGATTCAATCTTACCGGCCATTGGTATTTGTACCCGCATATCGCTTTTACGCAAGTATTCGTTCGAAATGCCATCTTCTTCGGAGCCCAGGATGAGAGCTACAGGCCCGGTGTAATCTGCCTTGGGATAATAATCATCCGATTTTTCGGTGATGGAGATGATCGACAAACCGCTTTCCTTGAGATAATCAATCGCCACTTTCAGGTTTGGTTCCCGGCATACAGGGATATTATGCAGAGCCCCGGCCGAAGCCTTGATCGCATCGCCGTTTACCTGAGCTGCTCCCTGGGTAGGAATTACCACAGCCTGCACTCCGGCGCATTCAGCAGTACGGCAAATGGCTCCGAAATTCCGTACGTCGGTAATGCGGTCAAGTACAAGGATAAGGGGTGTTTTGCCTTCTTCGAAAATACCGGGCAACACATCCTCAATTCGGTGATATAGAATGTGCGAAATAAACGCCACAATACCCTGGTGATTGCGGTTGTTGGTTACGCGGTTCAGTTTTTCGGCAGGAACAAACTGGAAAGGTATTTTGTGCTCTTCGAGCACTACCCGCAGTTCGCCAAACAGCTTGCTTTCCAAACCTTTCTGCACAAATACCCGGTCGAACTCCTTGCCCGAATTCACGGCTTCTTTTACAGCACGCAGGCCATAGAGTATCGTATTGTCGTATTCTTTCATAGCTTGTTTCGTAAGTGATTATTCCTGGGTATAGGTTTTTCCTTGTCTCCAGGCTTCCACGGCTTTATACCAGGGTGCTTTAAACTGTGGCTCCCTGCGGAGCTGATAATCGTTATCGCTTATCGGGTTGTTTTCGTGAACAAAGACGAATGAGAGCGGAGCTACACCCGGATGGCTTTGATAAATCCAGCTCTCGGAGGTGCCGTTTTTATAAACCGTCTCAGGAGGTCCAAAAATAAGGAAGATCATACCCCTGTCTGTTCTCCAACCTTCGGTATAGCTGGTAAAATAACGGTTGGCATCCTGTATCCGGTTGTAATACTTGCTGATCAATTCCCTGGCCCGTTCTTCATTGCCTGCCAGATCGAGCCAGTATTTGTCCACCGCTGCTTTTTTGTCCTTGGCTGAATGCAGTTTGTCATACTCCTCCTTGCTTGTGATGAAACGGAGCGCATTGACAAGGAGTTCTGTATTTGTAACTTCCGGGAAACCGTCGTAATAACGCTGGATGGTGATCCCGCCTCCTTTCGAAGAGTCGGGTTGAAGCAGGTAGATGCCTTGTTTTTTAAAACCAATGCCTTCGCCTCCAGGAACAGGAATAACGAATGTGCTGTCGGGTTTACGGCTAAAGGTAGGAGCACTATATTTCAACGAAAAAGGAGGACCGGGCATGTAGGGTTTGCGTTTGTAGTATTTTACAATGTATCCTTTGATGGAGGGGTTGCTGCAGAGAATCTGTACCCGGTCGGACGAGGAGATATCTGACCCAAAGAATTCTCTTCCTTCGTCAGAAAGAAGCAGAAAATTCTGGCTGTCGAATCGATCGGCTTTATTGACAAACAGGTGTTGCTGGTACATAGATTTGCGGTTCAGGTCTTTTATCGTCACCTGCAGGTAATATGTATTGGGATAAGATGCCTTGAACTTGATCTGTCCGTGTATAAATTTATCGTTCTTTCCGTCCGAAAGATCGCTGAGCCGGGTAGAGGCGCTGTCAAGTATTTCGGTCGATTCAAATTTTGCATGAAGGATTACGGAAACGGTCACAAACGCACGCATAACCGAGTCATTCTCATGTTTCATGTATTGAAGCTCGGTTGCATCCAGAAGGAAATCAAGCTGAGATTCGGTATCACTGGTATGATAGACATTGAATTTTGGGTGTAATCTGCCAATGTTTTTGTTGTATAAAAATGACTGGTTGGTGCTGGTTGCTTTCTGAGGTCCTTCGCAGGCAACAGCCATCAGGGTACAACAGAAAAGGATCAGGATGTTTTTCATCTCACTACAGAATTTAGTTAATCGGGAGAATGCTCATTCTCCTCGCCCCGTTCGACCAGACGCGGGGGTAATAGTTTACTCACTTTTGCTCCTAGTTTCTTCATTTTCTCTGCTCTTCCAACCAGGTTTCCGGTTCCCTCGCTGAGCTTTTTCATGGCTTCGCCATAAGTGCCTTTTGCTTCCTCCATCTTGCGGCCAACCAAAATGAGGTCTTCCACAAAGCCTACAAACTTATCATAAAGCTTGCCACCTTCTGCGGCTATCTCCAGGGCATTGGCTGTTTGTTTTTGCTGTTTCCACATACTTGCCACAGTTCGCAATGTAGCCAGCAGGGTAGAGGGGCTTACAATGACCACTTTCTTGTCCCATGCATAGTTAAACAGCTCTGCATCAGCCTGTACGGCAATAGAAAAGGACGATTCGATCGGAATAAAGAGGAGTACAAAATCGGGCGTATCAAATTCTTTGGAGGTGGCATAATTCTTTTCGCTCAACCCCTTGACATGGGCTTTGATTGATTCCAGGTGAGCTTTCAGGAATTTTTGACGGAATTCTTCCTCCGGTGCATTCACCATTGCTTCATAGGCAACAAGCGAAACCTTCGAATCGATGATGATGTGTTTTTCATCCGGCAGCATCACCACGACATCGGGTTTTATGATCGAACCATCCACATTGTTGGTCACGAATTGGGTACGGTATTCACGGTCTTTCTCCAGGCCCGAACGTTCCAGTATTTTTTCGAGGATCACTTCGCCCCAGTTTCCCTGCATTTTATTGTCGCCTTTCAGTGCGGTTGCCAGGTTGTTGGCTTCCTGACTAATCTTGGTATTGAGTTCGACCAGGTTTTTGATTTCAGCCTTCAGGGTGATGCGTTCGTCTGATTCGGCTTTGTAGGTTTTATCCACCTTCAGCTCAAAATCGCGTATCCGTTCCTTCAGCGGGTTGAGGATGATGTCGAGATTTGTTTTGTTCTGTTCGGTGAATTTCAGGCTTTTTTCTTCGAGTATTTTGCTGGCAATATTTTCGAACTCGGTGCTGTATTTCTTATGAACGAGGTCCAGTTCTTTGCGAAGGGTATCGAGCGTTTCTTTCTGAGCTTTGAGCGTTTCTTCTTCCCGGGCCAGACTGGTTCGTGAATCCTGGAGTTTTCCGGTAAGGCTTTTAATTTCGGTTTCGAGTTTGTCTTTTTCTGAACGCAGCTCGCGGGCTGATTTTTCATCCAGGGCCTTCAGTTCTGTGTTGAGACGTTCTATCTGACCGGCCGAAGCCTCAAGCCGGGTCTGGAGGATGGCGGTCTGGGTATCGCCTTTCCCATTTCGGAAGAACAGCCAGGCCCCCGCAATACCAACTAAAATACCAACGAGCAGAAAGAGAAGTTCCATGTTTGTTTTAGAGACGGTATACCTGGGATGCCAGCGTTAAAACGCCAACACGCTTCATCGCTGCACTGAAATCCCGGTTAAAGGTAGCTATTATTTACAAGGGCTGCTGACCCGGTGAATGGTGAAGCCGTTAGAAATGTCTAAAACAAACTTACAAACCCGAAATTGATCTTACCCGATTTAAACTCAAACGGATTGCTGTATTGCTTACCAAGTGCATAGCTGATGGAAAAAATCCCGGCCTTGGTATCAAACCGGATCCCGGCGCCCAAGCCTATGGGCGTATCCTGTACATATTGGTTAAACTGGCTGTCTTCATACCAGGCCCCATCGGCAAAGAGGAAAATATAGGAGTTCTGTTCCAGGATATAATGATACTCCAGGGTAAAGATCCCATAGGTGGAGGCATAGATGCTTTCTTCATCAAACCCCCGGAGTGCGTTGAGGCCCCCGATGCGGAAGAGTTCGTTCTGAAAAAGGTTGTCTGCACTTATAAATGCTCCGTTAAAGGCTGTTTTGATCACGTTTCTTCCACCGAGGGGGAAATAATATTCCGCCTGCATATCTGCATTGTACTGATTGCTACTCAGTTTCATGTTTTGATAGAGTACAGGGTTCACGTTTGGGTTCTCTTTGATGGTCTTGGTACCTGCTGCCGCAGAGATGCTAAAGGTATATCCCTTGGTTGGGTTGAACTTGTAATCCAGTTTTTGGGTCCTGAACCCCAGGCCATAGGTTAGCGAACTGACATCTGCATAATCGGGCAGAACGGTTGCTGTTTCGAGCCCGCTGGTAGAAAGCAAACTGGATATCCGGCTGTTGACAAAGACTTTGAAATAACTGCCCCCGCCTAGCAGGTATTGAACTGCAAATTGCTGGTTTACATTAAGATAAGTGCTGTCCTGTTTAAAGAGTGTCAGGGCATAGTCAACCCCAATCGGGGTTGAAAAAAGGAAGGGATAATTGAGTTTCACATTCAGGGTTTGTGCCTGTGCCTGCAGTTTACGCCAGTTGATGTCAATAATTTCGCCGTGATTGAAACTGTTTTGCAGTTTGAGGGTGACATCGCCCGTAAAGTCGACCTTGCCGGTGGTAGGGTTTGGAACCAGGCCCAGGATGCCATCAAACTGGCTTGCTTTTCGTTTTTGAAGATATAGAATGAGCTTGGTTGTCTTTTCTCCGAAAACAATTTCTGGTGGTTTCTGTTCGGTGATAAATGCCATTTCTTTAAGTCTGGCCCGGATGGCCGCCACACGGCTTTCGTTATAGGCATCGCCCGGTTTGATGCCCAGATAGCTATAGAGATAGGCCGGGGCAATTTTTGCGTTGCCCTTGATGACGACACTGTCGATGAGGATGTATTTGTTCTTATCCAGCGCCAGTCTTGCCCTGAACTCATCGCCTTTAACAAATACACTGTCGAGTTTTACCTGGGCAAACGGATACCCGTTGTTTTCGCATTGTTTCAAAAGCTGTTCTTCCAGACGGGCCACTTCTCGGTAGTAAAAAGGTTTGCCTGCATACAACTTGTCCCTGAAACCCACCAGGCTGAGCATTCCCTCATCCACATTTCCACGCGAAAGGTGCGCCCAGGTATATTTTTTCCCCGTCTGGATCCAGGCCCTGGTATGCAGGGAGTCTTGCTTGATGCTGTCGATTATGGCCCCCAGGTAAGCCTCATCGTAGAGATTGAACAGAAACCGGCGGAGTTCTTTGCCGGTCTCGGCCTTGGTATGGAACAGTTTTTTATACTCGTATTTGGTGAGGTTATCCGATCCCGGATCAGGATGGATATCGAGTGTGAACGCATTCTGCCCGTTTCCGTTCAGGAAGGCCAGGAGCAGGGAAAGAAGTAGGAGCAGGCGTCTCAAACATTCAAGGGTTGAGGTAAAGATAAGCGGTTCTGCTGAATCAAGCTTAGTTTAATCCCTACTCTGCTATCGCCAGAGGCATAGCAGGCTGCACGTAACAAAAAAGAGCGTTTATTTCACGGGTCTTGCAACCTGCCGGTTACCGGATGCGTAAGAAGAAGTGTTTAAGCTGCTATTTTTGCTCATCAATTAAACGCTATAGGCTAACCGGAGTCATATCCCCATAGTTCTTTATTAACGTGGAAAAGCCTTTGATTATTGGAGTTAGAAAAGGATTAGATAACCAGATTTCTGACCCAATACCAAGATCCTGGCCCGCGATTTGAATTACCTCTACTAGTTAACCAACAACAGAAAATTATGAAAACGTTCAGATTTATCGCCTTGCTCGTGTTCATCACCATAGCGGGCACATCACAGGCAGGAAACTCAAATTTTTATGGTCATGGTCGCGGAGGGGGGCATTACCACGGGCACGGAGGTTATTACGGCCATGGTTATTACGGACATGGTTATGGTTACGCCCGCCCGGGGTATTATGGAGGATGGGGAGCGCCAGCAGTATTGCTTCCACCTGTGCCAATCCCCCCATTAGTTCCATTCTTTCCTTTTGTAGGCCCACGGTTTTATGGCCACGGTGGATACCATGGATACAGAGGCGGTCGGTACTACGGACACAGAAGGTAAGAAAGAGATAGAGAAACAGAAAGAGGGAAAAAGTCAGCTTTTTCCCTCTTTCTGTTTCTCTCAGCTTTCTCTTTCTTACTTGTAGACCTTCGGGCAGGTTTCCTTGCCTTGCAATTCAATCCTTATCCCGACTCGTAATTCCAGAGCCCGGTTGTAGAGGGTCAGATTATCGACATGGTAGGAGGGAGGACCAATTAACGGACTGGGATTATAAATAAGTTCCACAAAAGGCTTGATGCTTCCATAGGTAATAAACTCCCATCCGGCTCCTGCTGCCGGTGTGACTTGTAACTTATAGAATGCGCCACGCTCAACGGGTGGAGAAGCAGAAGCGGTAGACAGCACATCCTCAAGCCTGATTCCAAGCAGCAAATACGGCACACCCTGGTAGAGCTCATAGCGGATTTTCAGATAGTTGTTCCAGCAGAGTTGCGTGGTGGTTGTTTTGAGATTGGCGTTTTTATGTGTTTTATCCACATCAATACTGCCTTTGTGGTTGTACTGGATCTCTGAATCCCACCGGAAATGATCGTTTTGAAAGAATTCGGCAAAGACAGCCAGGTTGTAGTTGTAGACCCATTTCTGTGCATCGTCATAATAATACGGTACGAGCTGGTTGGAAGGGGTGGCTACCCTCCAGATATGATCGGCCATGGTCACACCGGCGTTGAAGCCAAAGCTGTTCAGGAGCTGGGCGTTGGTGAAGCCACAGGATAAGATCAGGAATAGAATGATGTTGAGTTTTTTCATGAATCGATCGGATAAAACCGGGCTTATAAAAACAATCTGTTTGCGCTGCATAAACCTGTCTATTAATTTCCCATAAGCACAAAGTACAGGATATTGGCACCCATCTTCAGCGCTTTTTGCCGGCTTTCATCGGGGTCGTGGTGTACCTGCGGGTCTTCCCATCCATCGCCGATATCGGCTTCGTAATCATAAAAACAAACCAGACGGCCTTGCCAGATCAGCCCAAAACCCTGAGGCGGTTTGCCATCGTGTTCGTGTATCTTCGGCACCCCCTTGTCGAAATTATACTTCTGATGATAGATGGGATGTGAAAACGGAAGTTCCACAAATTCAAGTTCCGGAAACACCTTTTTCATCTGTGTCCTGACAAACTTGTCCATTCCATAGCTGTCGTTGATGTTCAGAAAGCCTCCCCCCAGCAGGTATTTACGCAGGTTCTCGGCTTCCTGTTGGCTGAATACGATGTTTCCGTTACCGGTAATATGAATGAATGGGTAGTTGAAAATATCAGGACTGCCCGGTTCCACAACAGCCTCGTCGGGGTTGATCTTTGTTCCAAGATTTTGATTGCAAAAGTTGATCAGATTGGGCAGAGAAGTTGGGCTTACATACCAGTTGCCTCCGCCCTCGTATTTCATCCGGGCAATTTTATAGGTATAGTTGGGTTGTGCACCCATAAAGGCAGAAACAGAAAACAGAAACAGAAGGAGGGAGGTGCGTGCGGTCATATCTCGGATGTAAATTTAGGATTTATTACCGGGATCTAATCAGTTCTATTCATTTGCAAGATTTAGGGTCATGGTGGCGGCCAGGGCAGCGGTTTCGGTACGAAGCCGGCTTTTGCCCAGACTGATTTCCATAAACCCATTCTCCGAAGCAAGCTTGATTTCATCCGCAGAGAAATCACCTTCCGGGCCTATCAGTACCAGGGTGTCTTGTCCGTGTACGGTTTTGTTTTTCAAAAGATCGGGCATAAACCCAGCTCTTTCACAATGCGCGATGAATTTCAGGCCCCCGAACCCGTGCATAGCCTTTACAAATTTTGAAAACGAACAAAGCTCATTCAGTTTAGGCTCATAGGCTTTGAGGCTTTGTTTCATGGCTGAAACCGCAATCTTATGCAGTCTTTCTGTTTTTACGATCACCCGTTCTGAGTGTTCGCATTGCAAAGGAGTAAATTCATCCAGACCTATCTCCACCGCTTTTTCCAAAAACCATTCGGTACGTTCCATGTTCTTGGTGGGGGCCATGGCAATATGCAGATGAAAACCGCGTTTTTCGTATTCTTTCTGAACATCGGTGATGTGTACGGTACAACGTTTGGGATGGTTTTCGGCAACTGTAGCCTGAAAAAGGGTGCCTTTTCCATCTATAAGTTGTATGACATCTCCAATCTGAAGCCTGAGCACACGCACGGCGTGCTTGCTCTCTTCTTCAGAAAGGGTGTAGATTTCGCTGTTGATATCGGGGGTATAGAAAAGATGCATGGGGCGAAGGTACGAAAGAGATGGATTCCCGATGTGCCTGCGAACCAGGTCTTGTGGAGTAAACGCTGCGAAATAGTCAGACCAAGCCTGGAGGCGGATTGTCTTAAACAGAATACAGCAAAGATCTCTGTTTTTTATAGATCTGCTTGCCCTGAGCAATGACTTCAGGCAGTTGAATAAACTCGCCCCTGTCGGCCCGGTCTATCCCAATCTGAGCGAAGCCTCCAGGCATTGTTCGACTTGCGTCTAGCGTCTTCGCTACATATCAATAAACCCGATCAACGCCCAGCATTCCTAAGCCGATGACATTTACATCCAGAATTCCGTCCAACCCAGCATAGTTTTTTGCACTGCTATAGATATATTCTTCCGGTTTTTGTACGATACCGGCACGAACAGGATTCATGTGGATATAGGTCAGTTTTTCATTGCAAAACCCCGGGCTGTATACAAGCATGGCATGATTCTCATGTGTCCATACCTGGTAGTATTTGTTGCGTGCTGTCCCCCCTGCTGCGTAGGCAAAACACATGAGCATCCATTCCCGGCGGCTTTCGGGGAAATCTTTGATGGCCTCTATCATTTGTTTGCTGGTATAACTCTTCAGATCGCGTATAATTCCGCTCAGATTGCCATTCACACCTCTGATAAGCAAGTGCAGATGGTTACTCATTATTACGTACGCATAAACGGCAAGACCTTTATTTAGCATACAATAACGAAGACCGCTGATCACGATTTCGCGATAGATTTGTCTGGAAAAGATGTCGATCCAATTCACAACCTGGAAGGTGACGAAGTAAGCCGCATCCTGATCTTTTATCTGGTAGCCGGTAGACATGATAGCTCCGTTTTTTAGCCGTTAGCTTTGGCCTGAGCGAAATGCAGAGGTTTGTGGTTTTGTTCCTCTGATGAATTTCAGACCAAGGTAGGAAATATCTTATGGATTCGAAATCTGCAGCACTAATTTTCTATGCTTTCCGTGTAGCGTGGACGCTACAAAAAAAATCAGGCGAAGCCTGGAGGCTTCGCCTAGCGGGGCCTAGCTTCGCCTAGCAAGCTCCGTGTAGCGTGGACGCTACAAAAAAAATCGGGCGAAGCCTGGAGGCTTCGCCTAGCGGGGATTCGAAATCTGCAGCACTAATTTTCTATGCTTTCCGTGTAGCGTGGACGCTACAAAAAAAATCGGGCGAAGCCTGGAGGCTTCGCCTAGCGGGGCCTAGCGAAGCCGCTACCGATCCCATCACTCCAGCAACTCCGCAATCTTCCTTACCCCTTGCTGGTTTTCGGGCAGACGCAGGGAATTAAACACTTTGCGTTTCTCTTTGTGGGTAAGATGCCAGGAAAGAGAGATATGGTCGTTGGTTTCGTTCTGAAGTTCCAGCCGTACAATGTTTACATGGGTCTTCACCCAATGATCGGCCGATTGTATTTCGAGGTTTTGATTGAGATCCTGCACGGCAAACAGGTTTCCGTAAAAGCTGCCCATGGGGGTGGAGAACGATTGGAACAGGGTAGGGAATGGGTCGTCGTCGATGGGGGCTTCCATGTGTTTGTCGCGTAGCTGTATAATCAGCACTCCGCTTGTGTTTTTGGAGATCCAGTCGTTGAATACTTCCAAAAACCGGAGCGTTGTTTCCAGTCCGTAATTATCGCGCAGCCCGGCATCCATCACTTCAATGCGTGGCTCGCTGGGGAGGAGCACCAAGGGAGAGATATAGGGGAATGTAGCGCTCATGCGGAGCACGCTGGTGAACAGTGTTTTGAGCGGATGCTGTTGCTGAAAGAAACGTGAATATTCAATCGAGTTGATAAGTTGTTTGCCTTCGATGTTCTTGCTCGGAAAATTCTGGGCGAGGTAAGAAATTCCCTGAGGGGAGATCAGGAGTTTTCGTCCATCATTGACGATGGAGGGCGAAAAAATCATCATCGGTATGTCGGCGCTGGCTTCGGGGGCCTGGTAATACCCCAGGGTCTTGCCTTCGAATACCCGGGTGTTTTCGTTGAGTTTTTGTTCGAGCGAATAGCCCCGGTCCATCACAAAATTCTGATCGCCTACCTTGTACCGGCGGAGATGGATGAACCACTCGCTCGTGGCAATTGAAAAGGCAATGGGGTTCAGGATGTCTTTCGAGATCTGGTTGATATACGTGCTGTTGATGTAATGTTTCAGTTGATTGTCCTGGCGCTGCATATACAACTCCCGCAGGTAAGCGGCACCCACCATGCCTCCCGATGAACCGGTGATGAGTTCGGTATGTTTGATGAGCTTGCCCTGGGTAATGCTGTCTATATAACTCAAGGCATAAAACGTCCACAGCGAAGAACGCAAACCTCCACCGCTCACATTGATGAGCACCAGTTTGGGTTTGTGAAGAGTATCGCCGATGTTAGAATTCTTTGCCTTCCATTTTTCAAGGATTTCGAGTGTATGCAGGCTGTCGCCGGTTCGCAGGGTTGCATCGTTGTCGTAAGCCCGGAGCCGCTGATAGGTGAAGGGAGCCGGAGGTACGGTGTAATCTAATCCGTAGGCCTTGCTGCTTTCGCTGAGGAACTCAACTTTGTGCATATAGTTTACCATCAGTATCGCAATCACGAGCACGGCAGTTGCCCATCCGCGGAACCAGGAATAGAGTGAACTGAAGATCATAATGGCTACCGTAAATAAGAGGAAAAGACTGGCCCCGGCAGGAATCTCGAACACGGTATAGTGGCGTAACAGGCCCAGGGCAATCAGACTAAAAATGGTGATGGCCTGAAAGTAAGATGCATTGCGGTGGTTCTGACGGAACACGGCCATGAGCATTTCTTTCTTATAATGCCTTACAGGTCTTACAAGCTTGGTGCGAAGCGGCCAGGCCAGGAAGGTCTCCACATACCAGTCGCGCGATTCTTTGATGAGGTAGGGGTTGCGTTGTCCGTTTGTATTGCTTTTACGCATGCGGAATGCTTCGCGGTCGTCCTTCATCGGTTTGTTGAGGATGCCATAGAGCTTGAAAATGTCTTTGTTGGTACGGAAGAAATAGGTAAAGGTGATGAACGCAAAGATCATGTTGCCGACAAGGAATGCCGTGATCAGCTCAGCAATCTGAAACATACTGAACACTGCTTCTTCCTTCAAAAACGAAATCATGTGCACAGCATAAACAATCACAAAGATCAACGGTATCAGGAAGTTGTTCAGACAAAACCGCATAAAGGGATTGGCCATGGTTGCCAGAAATGGGAAACGGAACCCATTCTTGATATAACTGGCAATATTGGTGGCCATGATAAACCCACCGCAACTAAAACCTACGATGAAAAAGGAAAAGATGCTAAGCTCGTCGTTGTACTCTGGCCCCAGAAAGAGAAAGGGAACACCGTACTTGGCAGCAACAGTATTTGTAACCAGGCCAAAGAGTATGGCCCAGAAGACAATCAGAAAATGGTTTTTCTTGATATCGATAAGTAACAAACGGAAGGCAAACGAATAAAAGAAATCACGGAACAGGTGTTGCCGTAATAAATGTTCCCTCATCCTCCGCAATAGCCTCATAAAAATCTGATTAGTAAGTGTTATACGGAATGGAGGTGGAATCGTTTCAAAGCCAGTGGATTCTCAATAAACCGTTATACCGGGGGGGCTTATTCTCCTGTTCCTTCGGTATAAAACGGTACTCAACATCATTTCATCCTATTTTTTCCATAATTAAAATCGTGGGCAATGTTCAGATCTTGATGGATCCTGATACAGGGATAACCCCCTCTGTCAATCCTTGATACTAACCAGCTCAGGCCCCAATCTTTCCATTCACAATGGCCAGAATTTCGCTTTCCAGAGCTTTTGTCTTTTCTTCGACTGCGGCTCCTTTTGCAATGATTTCGGCAGCAAAGGCTTTGTCGGTAAGGCCGGCTGCATTGATCTTCACATTTAAAAAAGCGCCCATCACAGCGCTCCGGGCACACAAGGCGCCAACGCCTGCATCGGTTACTGAATTCGGGTTTCCGGTTTCGGCCATGGCTTTGATTATGGCCATGCTTTGGCAGCTCAGCTCCATCACCTGAAAGGGAACTTCGGTGGCATACCGGGTTGCTGTCTGGATCTGGTGGGTACGTGTTTTCTTTTCGGCATCGTTGGCTTTGGGTAGCCCGAATGCCTGCATAATGCCGTTAAATGCATGGGTGTCTTCGTCCACCAGATGCAGGAGTTTGTCTTTGAGCAGTTGTCCCTTCTCTGCCCAGACCGAGAATTCTTCCCAGCGCTCATCCCATCCCGGTTTGTGGCTGCTGAGGTTTGCAACCATCGTACCGAGCGAGATGCCAAGCGTACCGAGATAGGCCGAAATAGATCCTCCTCCCGGCGCTGCGCTCTCGCTGGCTGTTTCGTCGGCAAAGGCAACGAGGTTCATGCTGATCAGACGGCTTTTGGAGGCATCGCGCAGCAGGTATTCAATGATGCGTTCTTCGGGTTTGAAAGGAGCAAGTTCTGCCAACCCCAGCGATTTTACTGCAATCTTGATAAGCTCCGGTTCGCTTACTCCGGTAGATCGTTGTTGTTTCTTTAGAAAATATTTTCCTGCATCCAGCATGGCTTTCAGAGGGATAAGCCCTACCAGCTCAGATCCGGTTACCCGTAAACCGCGCTCGGCAGCCTTGCGGCATACTTCATCAAAAGCATGATGTACAGGGGTCATGTTAATGTTGGTAAGATTCATCGAGATTTGGGTAATGCCATACTCTTCGATATACCAACCTATTGCTTTCACCGATTTTAACGAACCGGGTATATTTACCGGGTTACCCGAAGCATCGGTCACGATCTTTCCGGTAACCGGGTTTCCTTCGCGTTTCACGCGGCCTGCTTCGCGCACATCAAAGGCAATGGCATTCGCCCGGCGTACGGAAGTGGTATTCAGATTGATGTTATAGGCCACCAGGAAATCGCGGGCCCCGATAACCGTTGAACCTGCTTTTACTGAATGTTCGGCAGGGCCGAAATCGGGTTTCCATTCGGGCAGTTTTATTTTTTTGAAAAAGCCTTCGTATTCGCCGGCACGGATGACAGAAAGGTTGGTACGCTCCTTTTTTGGCTGAGCCGCTTCATACAGATATACGGCAATACCCACCTCTTTCCCCACCCGCTCGGCCAGCTTCACGGCCCAGGCTGCTGTTTCTTCCATGCTGATTCCTGCAATGGGTATAAGCGGACAGACATCCGTAGCTCCCATACGCGGATGTTCGCCTGTATGTTTGCTCATATCAATGAGTTCAGACGCCTTTTTGATGGCCAGGAAAGCAGCATCAATAACTGCTGCCGGAGGACCGACAAACGTAACCACGGTTCGGTTAGTGGCTTTTCCGGGGTCGACATTCAGGAGTTTTACTCCTGAAACTGATTCTATTTCGGCGGTTATCTGATGGATGACAGCCATATCATTCCCTTCGCTGAAGTTGGGGACACATTCAATGAGTTGGTTCATAGTGGGTTGGTAGAATAATCGTTCTGAAACAAGAACTCAGGGGTTTTTAGCACTAATTCTGAAAGGCCTAAAATAGAAAAAATTAGGCGATAAAACAGCGCGTTATGTTCTGGCGACCAGTATTTAGGATTCAAATGAACCCGCTTTATGCATTCGAACCAGGCATTCGCGCTTAAAAGGCCAGTTGCGCGGGCGAACCCGCAGGATAACCCATCCCGATGACTATCGGGATCGCGCAAATCCTAACACACTGTGCATTAGCGCACAAGCCATCTAATGCACAATCTGGGATGAAGGGAACAACGGTTCTTTTTGTCTCCTGATCACTCGTTTGAGATGCCCTTGAGTTTGTTGCACTCCCAATGGGTGGTTTTTTACGCCCATACGTTGCAGCGATCTTGTTTACCCGAAAGCACAGCTGCCGGTTTGGGATACCGTGAAACCCCAAAAGAGTAGGTTTCTGGCCGATTGCTATAGAGATCATGCCTGTTGCTGTAGCAATCATGCCAATTGCTATAACAATCAGGCCTGATGCTATAGCAACAGGCCTGATCACGATAACAAATGGCTGATTGTTATAGCAACAGGCCTGATTGCTACAACAAATAGCCAGATTGTTATAGCAATCAGCCAGATCACTGTAACAATAGGGCCTGTTGCTATAGCATCAGGCCAGATTGCTGTAGCGTCAGGCCTGATTGCTATAGCAACAGGCCTGAATACTATAGAGATCATGCCTGAAGCTATAGCAACAGGCATGATCTCTATAGCAATCAGCCTGAATAGGACTCTTTTCGCATTTTTTACGATAGCTTTTGGTCATTCAGGCAGAACACGTTCCTCATTCACCACACTTTTAGGCCTGCCTTGTCTTTTTAAAAGCATGAACCAGATAAACAAACCCGATACATCCCATAAATATCAGACAAGGCTCAATAATCAACCTATGGCGGGTTTCGACATAAAAAATGCTTTGTTCGAGGGATAGCAGGAGGGGGATAATCAACAGAAGCAAACTACGCTTCCCGATCTGGATTGAAGCAAAAATGCTCAACCCAAGCAGGATCAGATACAGGATCTGATAAAAGGGGATGACCTGTTTCATCCGGGGGCCATATTCACCCCCGAACTGAGATCGAAACAACCAGAAATTGCGGAGTTTAACAAAGTATAAGCGTACCTGCCCCATGGGGTTGGCGCGTACATTCTTCAGATAAAGACTGCGGTAATACAGGTCCTGTTCTTTTACACTGAGCGTGATGAGTGTATCTGTGGCATGAGGGCCCAGGAGGGTGTAACAATAGTTGCCGTTATCGAGGTAATTGCTGCCTTCGGATTGGGGGTTGGAGCCTTTCCAGATAGTCATTCCCCCCATAGAGCTAAAACCGGTGATGCCATCCTGTCGGTAATTCCGAAAAAGCCAGGGGCCGCAGACCAATGTCATAACCAGCGTTAAAACCAGACCGGCCCTGACCGTTTTCAGAAACCCCTGTTGTTCAAGAAACAAAAGAAAGAATGGAATTGCCGAAACAAGCAAGGTAGCGCGTGTAAGAACAGAAAGAGAAACAGAAAGACAAAACAGGATCAGGTTTGCGACACACCGGCGGGTAAAATACCTGGATGTAAAATACAGGGGAAGTACCAGCATCAACAGATCCAGACTGAATGGGTGGATCTTGAACATGGCATAACACGCAATGCCGGGGTGCAATGAAAAGAGCAGGACCGACCAAAAGCTAATTGCACTGACCTTGTTTTCGAAATAAACAGGGAGCCTGAACTGCCGAAGGAAGAAGGAGAACACCGGGATAAGCAGGAAAGCCGTAACGGTGTTCAGTACGACATGAAACATACAGGCAACCCATGGCACAATTCCAACCAGATGATAAATGAGGGAAATGAGGAATGGATAAACCGGGAACTGATAGGTATGGTTATTGACCCCATCCCAATTAAAAAAAAGTTCGCCGGTCTGCATCAGGTTTACGGCCATGATATGGTCTTCGAACAAACCAACGGCGGGTTTTGCCAGGATCAGGTACACAATCTTCAGGAAAGCAAGCGCGGTGATGCAATAAATAAGCTGTCGGCGGTTAAAGGTCATAGGCAATGGGCATTTGGTTAAAGCCCGGATATTTTTTCCTGAATCGGTTTTCAAATGTAGTTGCCTCTGCCTCTTGAACGAAGGATGAAAATTGAAAATCTGCCATTATACCTGATTCCTGACATGCTATCTTACGTGCGCCCCCTTTGGGGTCGCACAACCGACAAGCGTCAAACCCCTGCCTGCTGTTGTTCTGGCTTTTGCACGAAGGCATGCATTCGGGAGAGCGATAAGGGCCGGGAGACGAGTCATTCTTAACTGTTAAACGCAATCTTACCGTTCAGGATCACGGTCTCGATCAGGTTACTTCCGAAAGAATAGGGGATGAAAGCAATCGAAGGAATTTCTTTGGTGATAAACACATTTGCTGTTTTCCCAACCGCTATTGTTCCGTGCGTTTCGTGCAGCCCCATGGCGTAGGCCGAGTTAATGGTGGCTGCATTGATTGCTTCATCGGGGGTCATGTGGTATTGTATGCAGGCAATGCTGATCATCAGGTTCATGTTCCCGCTTGGGCTCGACCCCGGGTTGTAATCACTTGCCAGCGCCAGGGGCAAACCGGCATCGATCATTTTGCGGGCCGGAGGATGGGGCAGGGAAAGAAAAAACGCTGCGCCTGGCAGGATCGTGGGCATGGTGCCCGAATCGCCGAGGGCTTCGATTTCGGCATCGCCCACATACTCCAGATGATCTACACTCACGGCGCCGCACTTTACTCCGGCCAGTACACCCCCCGAATTGCTCAGCTGCTCGGCATGAACCTTTGGCCGCATGCCGTGTTTTTTTCCGGCTTCGAGTATTTCTTTTGTCTCGTCGGGGGTGAAATAGTTGTTTTCGCAAAACACATCGCAATAATCGGCCAGTTTTTGTTTTTGTATTTCGGGCATAAGCTCCTGGATGAGCACCTTGATATAATCGGTCTTGCGTCCGGTAAATTCAGGAGGAACGGCATGGGCCCCCAAAAAGGTGGAACGGATAGCCACCGCGTTGGTTTGTTTAAGCGTACGGATAACCCGCAACATTTTAAGTTCAGATTCTACGCTGAGGCCATAACCGCTTTTTATTTCCACAGCGCCTGTGCCCTGGCTGATGATTTCATCCAGCCTCGTTTGGGCGCTTTCAACCAGCTCATCTTCAGAGGCGAGCCGGAGGCGTTGGGCTGAGTTGAGGATCCCTCCTCCGCGGGCTGCAATCTCTTCGTAACTCATTCCTTTAATACGATCGGCAAATTCGCCTTCCCGGCTGCCGGCATAAACAAGATGAGTATGCGAGTCGCACCAGCAAGGCAAAACCATTTTGCCGGTGGCATCGAGCACCTCCAGATCGGTCCAGTCGCTGATGCCTTCCCAATCTTTCATCGATCCCAAGCCGGCTATCTTACCATTTTCTATTGCCAGCCAGGCATTGTTGATTGTCTTCAGCTTTTTCATCGAAGGGCCTGCCAGGAACTTAATGGGTCTGTCGTGTACCTGCGCCAGGGTCTTGATATTTTTGATGAGGAGTTTCATGTTTTTCAGACGATTAGCAGTGATCAGATACCAGGTCAGCAGATGCACCTATTTCACCCGGTTCTGCAAACATCAAAGATCAAAAAAAATAATGGATAAACGGGGATTTTGCATTAGCCTTGCAACAGGCTAATGCAAAGCGCGTTAGGCCTGTGCGCGTCCAGATAGTCCCGACAGATATCGGGAGGCGGTTATCCCGCGGGCCGGCAGTGCTGATGGCTTATTGAGCGCGAATGCGTGTCTCTGTTGCATGAAGCGGGATAAACGGCTGCAGGCAACGGAAAGCACAAAGGCATTTCAATTCCCATCGTTGGGCTGAAATCGGATCATTTAAAAACCCTATTTTTACATCCTATGTCAGGCAACAGCATTGGTCAACACTTCAGGCTCCATACTTTTGGTGAATCGCATGGTACTGCCATTGGCGGGATTGTTGACGGTTGCCCTGCCGGGCTTGAAATAGATCTTGCATACATTCAGTCAGAACTGGATCGTCGAAAACCGGGGCAAAGTCACCTCGTTACCCAACGCAAGGAACCCGATACGGTTGAATTTCTTTCGGGTATTTTCGAAGGAAAAACCACCGGTACATCCATCGGTTTTGTGGTTCGCAATGAAAACCAGAAAAGCGCCGATTATCAGCATATTAAAGATGTCTATCGCCCCTCGCATGCCGATTATACGTATGATGCAAAATATGGACAGCGTGATTACCGTGGCGGGGGCCGTTCATCGGCACGCGAAACCGTAGCCCGTGTTGCTGCCGGCGCCATTGCGAAATTGCTTTTGCGAAAATCAGGAATAGAAATACATGCGTATACTTCGCAGGTAGGCGATATATGTCTGATGAAGAGTTATCTCGAAATTAATCAGGAGCTTACCGAGACAAATGCCGTTCGATGCCCCGATCTGCTTATTGCCGAACTGATGATCCGGAAAATAGAACAGGTACGTAAGGATGGCGATACCATTGGCGGGGTCATCACCTGTTTTGCAACCGGCGTGCCTGCCGGTCTGGGCGAACCCGTATTCGATAAACTCCATGCCGATCTGGGAAAAGCCATGCTCAGCATCAATGCTGTAAAAGGCTTTGAGTACGGCAGCGGTTTTGACGGGGTAAAAATGAAAGGTTCTGAACACAACGATGCATTTATTCTGAAAGGAAACCAGATAGGCACTTCGCACAACCGTTCGGGTGGTATACAAGGTGGGATCAGCAACGGGGAAGACATTTATTTTCGCACGGCATTCAAACCCGTGGCAACCATCATGCAGGAACAACAAACGGTAAATGAAAAGGGCGAAGCGGTTACAACCACAGGTCGCGGACGTCACGACCCCTGTGTCTTGCCCAGGGCGGTGCCTATCGTTGAGGCGATGACGGCCCTTGTCCTGGCCGATCATCTGCTCCGGGGGCGGACCGCTAAAATTTGACTAGAGAATCGCATTTAACAGCTATCAACAGCCATGAAACTACTGTTTAAACGGCTCTGCATCCTTGTAGCAGCACTGTTCATTTCTTTGCATAGCTTCGGCCAGGATGAGAAAGACAAATGCCACCATGCCGATGATAAAAAGGCCCTGGAGTATTACGAGAAAGGGTGCGACAATAAAAAATACAAACGCGAAGACCGCATCGATTACCTCCATAAGGCCATTGAGGCTGATCCGGAGTATGTGGAAGCCTATTATAAACTGGCCACTATCGCGTTGACTGTAGCAAACCTGCATCAGGAATCGTATAAGCCCACCGTGCCTGATTTTTTGAAAGTGATAGAGATCTGCCCTACGTTTCATTCCGATCCGTTTTATTATGTTGGTTTTAACTATTACGAAGAAGAAAATTATCCCGAAGCCATTAAATACCTCCAGAAGTACCTCGACTTTAAAGACGACGACCCCAAGAAATACAGCAAGGATTTTGAATTCTTTCAAAGCAATGCCTCCCAGATGATACGCTATGCCAGGGTGTATGATGACCTGAAAAAGAACATCGTGCCCTTTGATCCAAAGCCGGTGCCGGGTATATGTACCCCCAAGGATGAATACCTGGGCATCATTACCCCCGATGACGCGCAGATGTATTTTATCCGCCGTGGCACGGTTGCCTCTTTCGGTCAGGCTTATCAAAGCGATAAGCTTGTTGAACAGTTCTGCTGCAGCCACCGCGGCAAGGATGGTAATTTCAGCGAAGGAGAAAAATTGCCCGCTCCCTTTAATACCTACGATAATCAGGGCGGGGCTACCGTCTCGATCGATAATCAGCACATGTATTTTACCATTGGTAAAGACGAGGGTGGAGAAATGCCCAACTTTGATATTTATTATTGCGACAAGGTGGATGGCGAATGGGGAGAAATTAAAAACTGCGGATATCCGATAAACGACCCCAAGGCCTGGGATTCGCAGCCAACCATCTCGGCCGATGGCAAAACCCTGTACTTTGCCAGCGACCGCCCCGGTGGGTTTGGAGGATCAGATATCTGGATGTCGCACAAAAAGGCTGATGGCAAATGGGATGTGCCTGTGAACCTGGGCCCTAAGATCAATACGAAGGGGGAGGAAAAAACACCGTTTATTCACTCCGACAGCGAAACACTTTATTTTTCTTCCGACGGATTGCCGGGAGTAGGCGGACAGGATATTTTCTACGTCCGTAAAGACGACAAAGGGAATTGGGAAGACCCCAAAAACATAGGCATACCCATCAATACCCCGAGCGACGATCTGGGTTTCTTTGTCAGCACCGATGGGCATTACGGTTATTTTGCCAGCAACCTGCATCAGAAAAATCCCGGTATGGGCGGGTATGACATCTATTCGTTTGAGCTCTACGAAAAAGCCCGGCCTCAAAAAGTAGCCTTTATCCAGGGCGATCTTAAACTCAGCGAGGGACATACGGCCGGAAAGGTAAAGATGGAGATCAAAAGCACCAATTCAAAAACAAAAACCGATGTAGTACTCGACACCCTTACAGGACACTATGCCGCGGTGGTGAACATGAAGAAAAAGGAAGATTTTATCATCACCATCAAAGAACCGGGAGCGGCGTTCAGTTCACAGCTCGTTTCGGCCGATAGTGTATCGGCAAAGCCAACCGTTTTTGATATGGATGTAAAACAAGCGGTGGCCGGTTCTGCCTATACGCTCAACAATATTTATTACCGCTCCAACTCGGCCGAGCTCGAAGGGCGTTCGAAAATAGTGCTCGAAGAATTTGCCGCCTATCTCAAAGAAAACCCGGGCATCCGGATCGAAATCTACGGACATACCGATAATGTGGGGAATGCCCAGAGTAACCAGAGCCTAAGCGCCGACAGGGCCCTGACCGTGTACGAAAATCTCGAAAAGATGGGCGTGGCTAAAACCCAGCTTGCAGCCTTTAAAGGCTTTGGGGCAACCGTGCCGGTGGCAGATAATTCGACCGAGGCCGGCCGGGCAAAAAACAGGAGGACAGAGTTTTTTGTGGTGGGGGTGAAATAGCAATAAAGACATGCATCGCTATGAATGATAAGGAGCCTTCCGGTTGGAGATCGGGAGGCTTTTTGTATTTTTCTCGTCCTTCAAGCGTCCTATTTCCTATCTTTGATCTTCCTAATCAGGCATATGTCACAAGAAACCATTCTCATCCTCGATTTCGGTTCACAGTATACCCAGTTGATTGCACGAAGAGTCAGGGAACTGAATGTTTACTGCGAGATCCATCCCTTTAATAAATACCCGGTCATTACATCCGATATCAAAGGTGTCATCCTCAGCGGAAGCCCTTTTTCGGTGCGTGATCCCGAATCGCCGAATCCCGATCTTTCTGTGTTTAAAGGAAAGATACCTCTGCTAGGCGTATGTTACGGAGCACAACTCCTGGCGCATAAATTCGGGGGCGAAGTAAAGGCATCGAGTACGCGTGAATACGGACGTGCCAACCTCTCGGCAGTAAATGCCAAAAACGAGTTGTTCAAAACCATAGGCATCAATTCTCAGGTATGGATGAGCCATGCCGATACCATTGCCAGAATACCCGATCACTACGAAATTGTAGCCAGTACCCACGATGTGCCGGTTGCCGGTTTCCAGGTAAAGGGCGAAAAAACCTATGGCATTCAGTTTCACCCCGAAGTGTATCATACCAGCGAAGGAATGGCCCTGCTTCGGAATTTTGTAGTCGAAATCTGCGGTTGCAAACAAAACTGGACCCCCGATTCGTTCGTGGAAACCACCGTTAAAAATCTACAGCAGCAACTCGGAAACGATAAAGTCGTGCTCGGTCTGAGCGGTGGCGTTGACTCCAGTGTGGCGGCAATGTTGCTTCACAAGGCAATAGGCAAGAACCTGTTTTGCATCTTTGTAGACAATGGCCTGCTCCGTAAAAATGAGTTTAAAAATGTGCTTGATTCATACCTGCACATGGGTCTGAACGTAAAAGGAGTGGATGCCAGGGCCCGTTTTTATGCCGATCTGAAAGGAATTACAGACCCGGAGAAGAAACGCAAAGCAATAGGTAATGCATTTATCGAAGTGTTTGATCAGGAATCGCACCAGATACAGGATGTGAAATGGCTGGCACAGGGAACCATCTACCCCGATGTGATTGAATCCATATCGGTAAAAGGGCCTTCTGCCACAATCAAATCGCACCACAACGTAGGCGGGCTGCCTGATAAGATGAAACTTAAAATTGTGGAACCGCTCAATACGCTTTTTAAAGATGAAGTGCGTCGGGTCGGAAAGACCTTGGGGCTTGATGAACAAATACTCAACCGGCATCCCTTTCCGGGCCCTGGTCTTGCTATCAGGATACTGGGGGATATCACCCCCGAAAAAGTTGCGATCCTTCAGGACGTGGATCATATCTTCATCCAGGGCCTGAAAGATGCCGATCTGTATAAAGACGTATGGCAGGCCGGAGCTATCTTTCTGCCCGTGCAAAGTGTAGGGGTGATGGGCGATGAACGCACCTATGAAAATGCAATTGCGCTAAGGGCTGTGACTTCTACCGATGGCATGACGGCCGACTGGTGTCATTTACCCTATTCGTTCCTGGGCAAGATATCCAACGAAATCATCAATAAGGTGAAAGGCATCAACCGGGTTGTGTACGATATCAGCTCTAAACCGCCTGCAACAATCGAATGGGAGTAAAACACAATACGGAACAAATTCTTAAGCATTCGTCCTTGAAACCGGTAATCCGATCATTTCATCTTATCCTCTTCCTTGCTTTCCTGCTCCTTTTTCCGAACGCAACAATTCAAGCGCAGGAAGTAGTCAAGAGCACGCGTATTGAAAAAATAGGAGAAAAAAAATATTATATCCACAGCGTTGAGGCAGGGCAGACGCTGCATTCCATTGCCAAGGCCTATGCGCTTACCGTGAACGATCTGGTGATCGAAAACCCGGCTGCGATAGACGGGATTAAAGTGGGTGATGTGCTTCATATTCCCTATCTCAAATCGCTCAAAAGCAGCTACGACTCCACCAAGCCTAAAACACATAAAACAGAACCTGGTCAGACACTCTATTCGATCTCAAAATTGTACGATGTTTCGATCGACGATCTGAAAATCCTGAACCCCGAACTCAAAGACGGGTTAAAAGCCGGACAGCTTCTCAAGATCCCTGCACCGAGAGATAAAACGGGGGCGCCAAACCCCACACCGGTTGTTTCAGATCAGCCGGCCCCAATCGTGAAAAATGATCAAACGCCGGTAGTCGTAAAAAAGGAGAATGCACCGGTCGCTGAAAAAGAAACTCCTGCAACAACCGAACACCTTGTTCCGATCGTTCCGGCTGACACGCTTTTTTCGCTTGAAAAAAAAGACAAATACCGGGTAGCTTTTTTTGCCCCCTTTCATGCCGACGCGGGCGATAATACCGACCCTGATAAATATTCAAGAGATCAGCTGGCTATCCCTTCAAAATCAGAATTGGCCATTCAGTTCTACCAGGGTTTCAGACTTGCCATGGATTCGCTGAAAAAAACGGGTCTCGGTGTCGAGCTGTTTGTATATGATATCGACGATGGCGATTCGGCAAAGCTTCAGGAACTTCTTCATAAACCTGAACTGGTGAGTATGAACCTGATCATCGGTCCGCTTTCGGGTTCCTGTTTCATGACTGTGGCAAAGTTTGCCCACAAAAACAACATTGCCATTGTTTCCCCGCTCATGCAACAGAACAAGGTATTGCTCAATAACCCTCAGGTCAGCAAAATGATCCCTTCGGTTACTACCCAACTGGAGGGTGAAGCAGCTTTTATTGCACGCAGCTACAAGGGCCAGAATGTGATCCTGGTTAGCAACAGCAACCCGAAAGAGGCTCCATATAGCGCTATCTTCTCGGCACGGTTTTCTGAACTTGCCAGGGTATCAGGAGGGGGAGATACACTGAGGCAGATAAAAGCTTCGGAGGGTTTTGCGAAATTCCTATCATCCACCAAGGTAAATGTGCTTGTTATACCATCGAACAGCCAGGCCTATATCACCGATCTGCTGAGGGCGCTTAATACACTGCTCGACAAATACCAGATTGTTGTTTTTGGGATGCAAAGCTGGAGCGGATTCTCGAACCTCGATTACGAGTACCTGGATAAGCTGCAGTTGCATTATGCCGTGAATTCATTTGTAAGCTATGATGATCAGAACACGGTGAACTTCATCAAAAACTTCAGGATACTCACGAGTACTGAGCCTGCTACGTATGCATTTCAGGGATATGATGCAGGTCTGTTTTACTTCACAGCCCTGCGCGAATATGGGATCAATTTTCAAAAAAGGATCACCCGGCTCAAGACCAGCGGTACACAATCAGCAATAGATCTTTACCAGACTTCTCCCGAAAGCGGATGTGAAAATAAAGCGGTAAACCTGGTGATGATACAGGATTTTAAGCTGGTCAGGGCCAAGTGATCTGTACACGCGCTTGCTGGCAATCATTCTTCTCCGGGTACGCTACGAAACGATTGAACGAATAAACGACAACGTATGTCAAACACACAGGCAGTTCTGACAAAGGAAGAAATCGCTGATTGGTTCATGGGTCTGCAGGACCGAATCTGCGCAGGTCTTGAACAGGCAGACGGAAAAGCATTGTTTCGCGAAGATCTCTGGATCCGGGAGAAGGGCGGGGGAGGACGAACCCGGGTGATTTCGCATGGGGGTGTTTTCGAAAAAGGTGGCGTCAATTATTCAGCAGTGTACGGGCCAACCCCGGATGCTATCCTCAAAGCCTTGAATCTGTCCGCTTCCGATTTTTATGCCACCGGAGTATCCATTGTGATTCATCCCAATAATCCCCTCGTTCCGATCATACACATGAATGTGCGTTATTTTGAAATGACAAACGGGCAGTGGTGGTTTGGAGGCGGAATAGACCTTACCCCACATTATGTTGTTCCTGAGGATGCAGCCTTTTTTCACAAAACATTGAAGGCTTCCTGCGATAAACACCTTTCCTCGTTCTATCCTGAATTCAAAAAATGGGCCGATGATTATTTTTATATTCCGCACCGCAAAGAAACCCGTGGCATAGGCGGTATCTTCTTCGACCGCCTGGATGCAACACGCAGTCTGAGTAAACAAGCCTTATTTGGTTTCGTTCAGGAAATCGGGAATACATTTCTGCCTGTTTATACCTCGCTGGTTGCAAAGAAAAAGGATCTTGCCTATACCGATACCCAAAAACAGTGGCAACTGCTGCGCAGAGGCCGGTATGTTGAATTCAATCTTGTTTATGATAAAGGCACGCGTTTTGGCCTCGATACAGATGGCAGAACCGAGTCTATACTGATGAGCCTTCCCGAGACTGCTTCCTGGTTGTATGATCATCAGACACAACCCGGCTCAGCGGAAGAAAAGACCCTGTTGTTGTTAAAAAAGGGAATTGAGTGGAGTACTTTATGAAAAGGATCCTTCCGTAAACAAAAACAACTATTGATTGCCCACGTTGTCGGGCAGAGCAGGCTTGTCTGTTTTCTGGAATGAGAACGCCCATCCAACGAGCAGAACCTGAACGGGCAAACGGAGTATACTGAGCAAAAGGTAAGGGTTCTGAGTTTGGTAAAATAGGATGGTCTGTGGAAGATGGATCAGAAAGAAAAACACCACCAGCATGGCTGTGATAAGGTATGCTGCGGTTGTACGGGTCTTCTCAACCAGCAGCATGCCGGCCAACGCCAATTCAACAACCCCGCTGAGGAGTATAAGCAGTGTGGGAACAGGCATCCAAACCGGCATCAGTTTGAGGTAGAAACCGGGGACAATAAAATGCAACATGCCTGCTATAGTATACAGGATGGACATCAGATAGAGGGAAAGCTTCTTTTTTATCATCCGCAGCAGTTAGAACACAAATTGAATGTCGTCGAATTCAACAGATGGCACATACCCAATACGCTGGTATATACGGTTCGAGACAGGGTTTGATTTTTCGGTAAACAAACCACACGACTGAAACCCCGTTTTCAAAAGATGGGCGCTCAGGAATTGAACACAACTACTCGCATATCCTTTTCCACGGAGATCAGCGGGCGTATAGACCAGTCCGAGAAAAGCCACCGTGTGGGTTTTGCGAACAGTGCCAGCCATGCTTCTCACTTCCCCGTCAACAACCCAGAACCAAAGATCATTCCGTTCGATTCGCATCACGGCTTCCGACCGGCATTCGGCCTCAGAACGGACCGGATAGGTATTTGATTCGAGAAAAAATTGATAGAGCCATGTACTGGCAAGTTCAAGGTGAATTGATTCTGCCTGGATAAGCTCGCCTGGTGAAGGTTTAAGATTATTCACCCGCATCAGTTCATGCAGGATCAGTTTGCGGGAAGGCGCTGGCGAAACAATGAATAATTCCGAAAACGACTTGGCAAGCGTTTCTTCGCCCATCACCCCATTCAGCCGGATGCCGCATTGCCGATAATGTGTTTTAAGCAGTTCAAGACAGGTCTGATCGCAACCTGCGCCGCTCAGGATGGCCTTTGAATTTCTTGTCAATGCAAAGAGCCTGATGGATCCGTCTTTTCTGATCGTCACAAAATTCATGTCCGGGTGCGGAATTTCGCTGTGTTTCATGCCACAGGCAATACCCAGAACAAGATTGTTCTCCAGCTCATGTCTCAGGAGCAACTGCTCTGTCTCCGCCAGAAAGAGGGCCGCCGTTTTGTATGTTTGGAGCAGGTGAGACATAGAGCGTACAGAAAGATACGAAAATACGGTTCAAAGAAAAACCCACTGGGTAAGCAGTGGGTTTTTTTATAAAAAGGGGAATACTGATTAAGCAGGTGTAACTTCTTTGGCCGTGGTGTAATTTTTCTTTTCGGCAATACGTGCGCTCTTGCCGGTAAGCTCACGCATGTAGTATATACGTGCGCGACGTACGATACCCGATTTGTTTACATCGATCTTATCGATAAAAGGGGATGTAACGGGGAAGATACGCTCTACACCAACACCGTTTGAAATTTTACGAACTGTGAATGACTCGGTAGCGGCAATACCTTTACGTTGAATCACCACACCCTGGAACTGCTGAACGCGTTCTTTATCGCCTTCCTTGATTTTGTAGTGTACGGTAACCGTATCGCCTGCTTTGAAAACAGGCAGTTTAGGCTTATTTCCGAGTTGTTCGTGTATGAAATTTAAGATGTTTGCGTTCATGGCTGTCGTGTTTAAGTTCTCCAAAATGGGTTGCAAATGTAGGCTTTTTTTGGAAGGGAGGAAAGAAATGAGCTTTATTTATCAAATAAATGTGTAAATAACCCATTATCATCCGGGTGCAGCTGCATTCAGGCAAATAATAAGATTACGATATCCTGATAATTGTGAAAAGAAAGGTGTTTTCCTGGCAATTTGCAGCAAAGAAGTCTATCTAAGAGGAAGCCTTCCCTGATTTGAACGTAATTTAGAGTCTGCATTCTTCTATACAATCGTGTTCTGGAAGGGGTACTGCCCTCTGCCTGAATCAGGCATTCAGGATCTGGGATAATTCATCTGAAAAACAGTGTTTGGTTAACTATGTTCGTTGCAAAGGAGAAATGGAAATTCCCGTTTATAACCTTGCCTCAGCGATCTTCACTTATCTCAATAACTCCGGTCTCCGGTCCCGCGTACGCTCCAGGCTCTGTTCATGTCTCCATTTCTCTACTTCGGGTGTATTTCCAGAGAGTAGGATGTCAGGAACTTTGAGCCCGTTATACTCAGCCGGGCGGGTATATGCCGGAGGGGCGATGAGATTATCCTGGAAGGAATCGGAAAGGGCAGACGTTTCATCGGATAAGACCCCGGGTATGAGCCGTATAATTGTATCGCAAAGTACGGCAGCAGCAAGTTCTCCTCCCGAAAGCACGTAGTTGCCTATGGATATTTCACGGGTAATGAGGTGTTTTCGTACCCGCTCATCTACCCCTTTGTAATGACCGCAAAGCATGATCAGGTTTTTGGAGCTGCTCATCCTGTTTGCCATGGGCTGATCGAGGAGGTCTCCGTCTGGGCTCAGATAGATCACCTCGTCATAGGTACGTTCGGCCTGTAGGGCCGAGATACACCGGTCGATGGGTTCTATCATCATCACCATACCCGCTCCTCCTCCATAGGGGTAGTCATCCACGGTTTTGTGTTTGCTGGTGGCATAATCGCGCAGGTTGATGACGTTAATCTCAACGAGCTTTTTATCGATGGCTCTTTTCAGGATCGAAAACCCAAAAGGGCTTTCGAGCAACCCTGGTACGACGCTGATGATGTCTATTCTCATGGCGGCAAATGTATTGATTATCTCTCAGGAAGCGGAGCGAGAGGATTCAAGACAAAGGATTTTGGAATGTACTTGACTTTGAGATCAAATTCTGATAACAGAATGTAAATACGGAATCAGATCTTCAAAATCCAAAAAACGTATTTTTGTATCCCTATCTTGTGAAAAATGAAAGAATTCATGTTCCTTATCCGTAACAAAGGCGATTCCAAGGCTGGCTTAAGCCCTGAAGAGCATCAGCAGTTTCTGAAAGACTGCGAAATATATATCGAAACCCTCAAAAAAAATGGAAACCTCCTCGCGGCACAACCATTGAAAAGAGAAGGTGTCATGATTACGGGAACCCCTGGGATGTTCAGGGAAGGCCCCTATACCGAAATTACCGAACAAATTGTGGGCTCTTACCGCATCCTGGCATCCGACCTGCATGAAGCCATAGCGCTTGCCAAGGGAAACCCCGAATTTTCATACAGCTTGACTGCGAAGATCGAAATACGTCCGGTGAAAATAAAGGAGGAGACTACGGAGTTTGTATACCCCCGGTGAAGCCTGATTGTTTTGCCAGATCTTCAAACGGACTTCCCGGTTCTGAGCTTTTTCTTCCAAACAGAAACCTGTTGAAGCCAACGGCACTAATCAATTACAATCCTGATTTTTAGCTCCGTACTGTTCTCGACCTCATCCTCTACATGGATTTGGAGCAGATGTTCGCCCGGAGTGAAACCTGCCACATCGGTATTGATGAAGAGCAGACATAATTTGGGTTCATATTCCATTAAAATCCATTTCCCATCCAATAACGCCTTATACATTTTTACCCCGCTCAGGTTGTCGCTTACAGTAAACCTGATTTGTTTTCCTTTTTTGAGGACAACTTTTCCACCAGACGAAACCGGTACTTTCAGGCCTAATGCCGGCGGGGTGACATCGGTAACAACCGTGTAGGCCCCAAACTCTTTTACCGTTCCTGTCATCCACCCACTGCCCCAGTGTCCGCCTTCGTAAACGGTCTTGCCATTGCCTTCAATCTTTACCAACACGGCTTTATCGGTTTGAGTACTTGAAAGATGATCTGTTGTTGGGATGCTTAGGGTGATTCCATCCTGCAAGGGCAGGTTTTCATCCCCAACCTGATATTTCATTGAAACGGCATTGGCTAAAACCGGTTTTAGGATTGCATACTTAAACGGATAGTCTTCATAACACACATTGGCAGGGATATCGATCCTGAAATCATCTTTTTCGAGCCTGAATGCTTTTCTACAGGATTGCAAGGGTTTTTCAGAGACAGATGGGGCAGGGTTTTCGCTTCCCAGGGCAATGACTTCAGCAGTCGCGGTATTTCCGTTCATGTCTTTTACAACAAACCCGAGCCGGTGCTTTTTTCCGTCTTTCGGAATGAGGATCTTGCCGCTATCTGCCACTTCTTTATAGATGCTGCATCTATTGTTTTTTACCAGGAAACAGCGCTGGACATGCGCCCCATGTTGTTTCATGCCCGAATAATCCAGATGGGCATTTACATACCGGGTCTCGTCGAAGCCAAAGGTGTTCATTTCGTAATAAAACACCCGTTTGGAATCCAGGGTAAGTTCAATGGAATACACCTGGTTATCACCTCCCGGAGTGTTTTCCCGGTCGCTTGTTTCAATTCCCAGACCGATGGGCCCGCTTGTTTTAAGTATAGATGGATTTGTTGCCGAATAATTTCCGTTTTTTCCCGAAACAGGGATTCTGATGGGGGCCGAAGCGCCATTCACGCTGGAGGACCCCGTCAGCGGATAAACTACGAGCTGTTTTATCTTTGGTTTTACCGTATCGGGCACATTCAACCCAAAAAGCAGTGGATTGATGGGAAATTCTGTTTTTGCATCGCGTATTTCGAAATGCACGTGAGGCCCCCCAGAATTACCGGTGTTGCCAGAAAAGGCGATGATATCGCCTTTGAGTACCTGAAGTTCGCCTGGTTTAGGGAATACTTCAATTTCGGCTGATTCGTTCTTCGCCTGGGCTTCCAGCACATAGTTGTCTATTGCCCCGTTGAAACGGCTCAGATGACCATACACCGTTACAAAGCCATTGGGATGGGTCAGGTAAATAACCTTGCCATAACCGGAGGTCGAGATCTTGATCCGAGAAACATATCCATCGGCCGAGGCATGTACTTTCAGGCCCTCCCGTCCGGTACGCATATCGAGTCCGGCATGAAAGTGGTTGGGGCGCATTTCACCAAAATTACCGGCCAGGGAAATGGGGATATCGAGCGGACAGCGAAAATAATCTTTGGGATAAGTCTGTCCAAAAGATGTTGAACAAAGAAATAACAGGAAGTATAAATAGACTGGTTTCATAATTTCCCTCAATATTCGCTGCTTTCTACTTATAAAGCCCTGATTGTTAAAATCTTTTTTACACCTGGTTCATATCTTCGGTGGTTGGGAGTTATTTTTGTATCAGAGAAAAGGCATAAATATCACCAGATGAACGAATTACACGAAATAGTCGGCAATTTAGAAAGCAAAGCACAAAAATTAATACATTTGCACAGTAAGGCTTTGGAAGAGAACGAGCAACTGCGTCAGACAAACTCGGAGCTTTTGGAGAAAATTCAACAAAAAGAACTGGAATTCAAAGAACTGGAAGAAAAACATCAAGTCTTAAAGCTTGCAAAATCGCTTCTTGAAAACCAGGAATCAGAAAAGACTACTGACATTAAGTTAAAAATAAATGAGCTGGTACGGGAAATCGACAAAAGCATAGCTCTCCTGAACAGATAGTTGCAGAAACCTTTCTCTTTTAACAAAAAGAGGGGGAATACCGGATAAATGAGCGAAAAAAGCGTACAGGTCAATATCGGAGGAAGGATTTACAGCCCCAATGTAAAGAAAGAAGAAGTAGAAGGGGTTGTAAAAGCGGCAGAGCTTATCAATGAACGCATGGGGCTTTTTGAAAAGACTTATGCGGTTAAGGATAAACAAGATTTATTGGCCATGTGTTGTCTTCAACTTGCGACTCAATACATTGAATCTGAACAGCGGACAATAACCGATAAAGAGGTCTCAGACAAAATTGTTTCGCTGGAAAAGGTCATTTCGGAGCACCTGGACAAGGAAAAATAGGCTGTTCATAGGGTCTTTGGGCCCTTTTTAATAGATATTCCCGTAGCTTTTATACAGACCGGCAGTGCCGGAAAGGTAAAACTGCGGGATTTTTTTTCACCCTTAAAACAACACCACCTATGGATATGACCACGATTGTTATCATTGCCGCAATGGCGCTGGTAGGTATCGGTATCGGAGTTCTTATTTCGTCTACTGTTCTTAAAAATGCACTGGAGAAAAAGGGCTTGCTGAAACTTCAGGAAGCCGAAATGAAGGCCGAAGCCCTGAAAAATGAACGTTTGCTACAGGCCAAGGAGAAATTCCTGCAACTCAAGACAGAACATGAAAAAACCATCAGCGAGAAAAACCAGGTGATGGTAGCTGCTGAAAACCGGATCAAACAAAAGGAACAAGGTCTGTCACAAAAACAAGAACAGATCCAGCGTAAAGACACCGAACTCGATGCGGTACGTGCAAACATGACCAATCAGCTCGAACTGATCGAAAAACGCAAAGAAGAGCTGGAGAAATCGCACCGCAAGCAGGTCGAACAACTTGAAAAAATTTCAGGTCTTTCGGCCGAAGATGCCAAATCACAGCTTGTTGAATCGCTCAAAGCCGAAGCCAAGACCGAAGCCATGGTGCTGATTAAAGATGTAATCGACGAGGCCAAGCTTACAGCCAGCAAGGAAGCCAAACGTGTGGTGATCCAAACCATCCAACGTGTAGCTACCGAGCATGCCATCGAAAACTCCGTTTCTGTTTTTCATATAGAAAGTGATGAGATGAAAGGACGGATTATTGGCCGTGAAGGACGTAACATCCGTGCAATCGAAGCGGCCACAGGTATTGAGGTTATTGTGGATGACACCCCGGAAGCCATCATTCTCTCCGGTTTTGATCCGGTCAGAAGAGAAATTGCCCGTCTGGCCCTTCACCAGCTTGTGACCGATGGACGAATCCACCCGGCGCGTGTGGAAGAGGTGGTTGAAAAGGTGAAGAAACAGCTTGAGGAAGAAATCATCGAAACCGGTAAACGCACCTGTATTGACTTAGGCATACACGGTCTTCACCCCGAACTGATACGCATGGTAGGGCGGATGAAATACCGCTCCTCCTACGGTCAAAATCTGTTGCAACACAGCCGGGAGGTTGCTAACCTGTGTGCCATCATGGCCACCGAACTGGGTCTGAATGTTAAAATGGCCAAACGTGCCGGTCTGCTGCATGATATCGGTAAGGTACCCGACGACGAACCTGAATTGCCACATGCCATCCTGGGCATGAAACTGGCTGAAAAATACAAGGAAAAACCCGAAGTGTGTAACGCCATCGGAGCCCACCACGACGAAGTGGAAATGACTACCCTCATTGCCCCGATCATCCAGGTATGCGATGCTATATCAGGAGCCCGCCCAGGTGCACGCCGCGAAATTGCTGAGCAATACATCAAACGTTTGAAAGACCTCGAAAGCCTGGCGCTTTCTTACCCAGGTGTAGAAAAGACCTATGCCATTCAGGCCGGGCGTGAGTTAAGGGTGATTGTAGGAAGTGAAAAGGTGAGTGATAAGGATGCAGAAAAATTGTCGTTCGATATTGCTCAGAAAATCCAAACGGAGATGACCTACCCCGGTCAGGTAAAAGTTACGGTGATCAGGGAAACGAGGGCTGTTAATTTTGCGAAGTAAAACTCTCAGAGGAGAATAAATAACTGAAAAGCCTGATCTGGAAATGGATCAGGCTTTTTCTTTTGTAAACCAAAAACACCCGCATCCATAGTCCTGGGCATTTGTGAATTCAAGCGGGGGATTATCCAAAAGTCCTCCATCCGCAAAATTCTCGGTGATGAGCGTAAACTTCACCAATTTTAATTCATTAAAATAGCTGACAATCTGTTGATGGGCATAGATACGGTGCGCATTGAACATCAATTTGGGTTTGCCTACCGGGACTACAAAAAAGAGGTTCCCGCCAGGGGCCAGGACACGTTGTAGCTCGGCCATAGCTTTCAAATCGCCCGACGGATCGAGTTCATCTCCATATCTTCCCAGCCCGATGTGTTCAACAGTATGCATGCAGGAAAGCGAGTAGATTGAATTGGTTTCGAAATGTAGTTTTGTCAGATCAGCCGATTTGCAGGCGAGATTCCCGAGCTGAAGATTAGCGGGGCGGAAGTCATAAAATTCAAAAGGCACAAAGGCTGAACAAAGAGCGGCGAAATAAAGCTTGGAAGAGATGTCGATATGTTTCCCCGGTTTTGTTTCGGCCAGACAACGGGCAGCCCAGGCTGTGTGATAAATGTAGTGCCGGTCGAAATTGGTCTCCACGGTTTTTTCGTCGAGTATCGGGAAACAGTCTTCCCAACGCACTGAAAAGCGGGCAGGGTCTGATGCCGAGGAGAACGCTGCAAATTGTTTTTTAAATGTTTCGGTATCGGCTTTACGTGTTTTACGTTTCACCTGGTTGTTGTGCAGATGCATGCCATAACGGGCGAATGGCATTTTCAATAATAACTCTTTTGGCTTCATGCGTTTGATATCCAGGCTTGCTCAGTACAACCTGATTGGGGAACAAAAGTAGTGTTTTGTCTGGATCCGGAGCAGGGGGTGCATCAGACAGACCATCTTCATTCAGGATTCTGCGCCGAGCAATTTCCGGTATGCCTGCGTGAATTGTTCCTTGTTAAAATGGGTTCGGGCATACTCAGCTGCGTTGGCGGATAGCCGGTTCAGCTGAGCCCGATCCTGATTCAGCCCGGTGAGGGCTTCCACAAAACCGGTTACAATTTCGGCCTCATCCTGTTTGTGTATGAGTATACCGTTCTTTCCAGATTGCACATGATCGGCAATACCTCCTACGTCTGTGCTTACCACAACCACCCCAAAAGCCATTGCCTCCATAATCACCATCGGAAAGCCTTCGCGGCTGGAGGTCAGAATCAGGACATCGGTTTTTTTGTAAAGCTCTTGCAGAGCCCGTGTTTCCTTGATTTCACCGGTGAAATTGCAATACACCCGGTCTTCGGGATGAACGGCCTGAACCAGGTCGCCCACCAGGGTCATTTCTGTTTGGGGCATAGCTGTCTTAACTTTGCGGGCTATTTGGCCTACCAGGTGTACCCGTTTTTCGGCTGATCCCCGTCCTACATACATTACACGCAGTGAACCGGTCCTTGTTTTCTCTACCGCTGACGGAATTTCTGTAAAATTGGGGATGTAGACAACCCGGTCGATCAACCCAGGATTCAGGTTATTTGCCCTATAGAGTCTTTCGAAGTCCTCTTTTGTTTTTTTTGTGATCACTACCCGTGCTTTCAGGCGTTCAGCAACCTGAAGGCTCCAGTATTCCGGCCCGGGCTCATCGGGATGAACAAACGCATGAACGAGGTCTATACAGGTAACACTTGGCGGCAGGGCAGGGAGGAGGTGGTAATAAAAGAGCGAGTTGCAGCCAAAAACGGTGGCATTTGCATTGTTCCCGATATGCCCGCTCAGGAGCTTCATCACCCGCGACCTGACAAAAGGAAAACCGGAAAGCAATGAGAGATCAAGCAAAAGTGCATTTTCAGAAAACCGTTCCTTAAAACCAGCTCCTGCTGAAACATTGGTTATAAAAACAACGGGTTTTTGATCAGGCACCGCTTCGAGAATATCGGCATGTACTCTTTCAGCTCCGCCCACGTGGTAAAAAGGGAAAAAGAAATAGAGCTGTTTTTTATTTTCAGGGAATGTATTTAATTGACGCTTAAGGGTCTTGTACTGAAGCCAGAGTCTGCGAAGATCTGTTGCCTTAACCTGTTTCAGTGCAGCCAGCATACTGGGATGTAACCGGTTGAGCAGGTGTTTGGCGAAATTTAAGACACCATTTTTCAGTATCCCGAAATCGAACGCGTTAAAACGCAGCCTGCTCAATGTGTTAAACACATAGGTAAGCTGGATCCTCGATTTTTTCAGATAAATCCCGTTCAGGTTATACCGGGTGGTGACCGATTGTTCGTGGATACGGTACTTCAGCAACACTTCATTGATTTTAAACATCCGTTCGCCGGCAGAGAACATTCGCAGCCAGAGGTCCCAGTCTTCAGACAATTCCTGATTCTTTTTGTATCTGTACTTTTTCAGGATCTCGCTCCGGAACAGCACAGTGGGGTTGGCAATGTAGTTCTCGGCCCGGATGAAGCCACGGATCTGTTCATACGTGCTTGCCGCACGCTCGGGAGCCCAGGGTCCTTTGTCGGTTCCCTGTGCATCAATCTGTGTGATCTGGCTCGAAACGAATGCCGCTTCGGGATGATCGCGTAAGGCCTGAACTTCGGTTTCAAGCCGTTGAGGAAGTGCAATGTCATCTGAATCCATGCGTGCAATGAACTGCCCGCGTGCTTCCTGAATACCTTTGTTCATGGTATAGACGATGCCTTCATTCTTTGCGTTCGGGATAAAGCGTATGCGCTCATCCTGATATGATTTTACAATGGAGGCGCTGGCATCTGTGCTGCCATCATCGATGATCAGGAACTCAAAATCGGGGAACGTTTGCTGCAAAATGCTATCAATAGCCAGAACCAGGTATTTCTCGCGGTTGTAAACCGGCATCACAACCGAAATGAGTGGGGCGTTTACAGACATGTCCAGGAAGCAGGGATTAAATCGGATGTGTCGGGAACCGTTCCCGCAAACCAGCGGCGGGGTGCGATCACTGTTTTCAACGGGTTTTCATTGAGCCAGGCTCCCCACCAGCTAAAACTGCTATTGGCAAGAACATGGTGTTTGCACCGGCTCATGAGCCAGAGGTCCAGATAACTCTCAGCACCCCTGTTATGAACAATGTGGGTGGTAGGGATATCGAACTGAATATTTTCGGCCGACCATTGCTGATCATCCGAAAATACATAGAGGTGGATATGCTTATACTTCTGCCGGAGCAGGGCTACCGCATCTTTGTAATATGCTAGCGGACAGAGTCCATGAAAATCGAGTGTGGTCTTGTCTTTTTGATAATCGCTCCTCCGAACATGAATGCTGACCGAACAGGTGTCGGCCATTTCGAATGCCAGTTCCTTGTTTAACCCGTGGAGGGCAGCAAGGGGGGTAAACGCGGTACGGATTGAATCAGCATGGTCTGCAAAATATTTTTCGCTTTGCCAGTATCCATCCAGATAAACGGCACCCTGCAACTGAAAGGCGCCGGCATCGAACCTGAATCTTTTTTCCTTGTAATAAACAAGATCGGAAGAGTGTTTGAACAGCCTTTGAATGAAACTTGTTTTCCCTTCGCGGAGTGGTGCGAAACGCTGAATCTCTGTTTGGGTGGCAATTTCGGCATGGGTGTTCCACCGGTTCAATTCGTAGGTTCTGGGGGTGTCGGGGCTTGATCCCAAAGGTGTTGCAAAAACAGAAAGATCAAGCTTCAAAGGTGTTTGCAAGTTTTCTGCAAGGCTTTTTCCAAATGCATATTGAAACATCTGGTTTCCCAACCCACCGTTCAGCCTGGTTATGATCATCGGCCGGGTTGTTTGATAAAAAGCATTTTTTTTATAATCGCCTTGATGTGATAGCCGATGCCTGGATCAGGCGCGGCAGGGGCGTTGTAGCGGGTCAACAGGTTTTGTTTTCGGAGCACATCGGTCAGAACAGAAGTGCGTTTGATTTCGAAGGGTTTGTCCCATTCAAATCCTTCCATAAACTCGGGCAGCAAATTCTCAATAAGCGAGGCATAACCCTTGTTTAGCGATTCCAGAAAAAAAGTCTGAATTGGTTTGAAGGTATCGAGCGAGGTTTCGTTTTTCTTCATATACCGAAGAACAGGATAGTCGAACTTGAGCAGGTTCAGATGGACCTCGAAGTTATAGAGATAATCATAATAGGCCAGGGGGTATTCCAGATATCCCTTACGTCCAACCCTGAAAATTTCTGCCAGGAATGCCTCCACATCCTCCACATGCTCGAGCACATGCGAACAGATGATGTAATCGAAAGTCTGGTCAGCAAACGGAAATACACGCCCATCGTAGAACACCACTTCTTTTTGCGTATCGAGTTGCTGCGTGTGTCCAAATTGGGCGGTGCGTTCTTCCACTTTTTCGTACCGGAGTTCGAGGAACACATCCGAGCGGTGATAGGGATGAGAACCGGGTCCAATTTCAAGGACGCGATCGCCGGGTTGAATGTTTTTAATTCGGTCGGGGAAAAACATGGGGGTTATTTCAGGTTTTTTATAGTTACGGGCATGGGGTTGATGATCAACCCGCTGCTGGCATTCAGGATGCGTTCTTCTCCGCCCAGGGCCGTGATTTCGGAGATTGAAAGGCTTACCGTACTGTCAAGATATTGAATCACCCTGCCTTGGGTAGATAAACCGATGACCAGTTTGTATTGTCCTGTTACAAGCATCAGATCATTGTTTACAAAGAGCGCCTCGTATTCGCCGGGGCGGGAGTCTGCCGGTTTGCTCCAGGAGGTACGCACTGCAAAATCAAAGAGGGTAACGATACCCAACCCGGCAACAAAATGGGGGGCCGGTTTATTGAGTTTATAAAACACCCGCACCTGCCAGTTTGCACCCACCGGTATTTCGGTCGATGGCCGGCCTGCTTCATTTTCTATTTGGACCCGGGTCACATACCCGTATCCATCATCTGGGTTTTTTGGAAGCGGAATCTGGTACACTGCGAGTGCAGTATCACCTCCTTCCATATATTTCTGGGTCACCTGATCGATCGGGCCCTGATCAATGAGTTTACCCTGGTGCAGTAAAATGCCCTTTGTACAAAGCTTTTGAACGGCTTCCATGTTGTGGCTCACAAATAAAATCGTACGCCCCTGACCAGCCACATCTTTCATCTTGCCCAGGCATTTTTTCTGGAAAGCGGCATCGCCAACCGCAAGCACTTCGTCTACAATCAGGATTTCAGGCTCCAGATGCGCGGCCACAGCAAAGGCCAGACGTACATACATGCCGCTGCTGTATCGTTTTACAGGGGTGTCAAGAAATTTTTCCACTTCCGAAAAGGCAACGATCTCATCGAATTTGGCCTGAATTTCTGACCGGTTCATACCCAGGATGGAGCCATTGAGAAAGATGTTTTCTCTACCCGACAATTCGGGGTGGAAACCGGTGCCTACTTCGAGCAGACTTGCTACCCGGCCGGTGATTGTGATTCTTCCCTGGGTAGGCTCGGTAATCCGGCTCAGGATTTTAAGGAGTGTTGATTTCCCGGCTCCATTTCTTCCGATGATCCCTACCCGGTCGCCTGCATTGATTTCAAACGAAACATCCTGGAGGGCCCGGAACAGTTCGATGGTATCATTTGTTTGAGGGCGACGTTTTGTGAAGAGTGATTTAACCCCACTGGAGATAATATCCCTCAAGGCCGTATAACTTTCGGCTCCTTTATGGTTCAGGATGTATTCTTTTCCCAGGCGCTCTACCTGTATGATGGCTTGGCTCATATTACGTCTGCAAATGATTTTTCCATTTTTCGGAAATACCAGATTCCTAAGATCAAAAAGAAAAAACTCAACCCGATTGAGAGTATGAAGCCTGGTCTATAAATGGAAATGGAATTGCCGAGAATACACCAGCGAAACCCATCAATAACACCCACCATGGGATTCAGGGAATAAATAAACTTGACACTGGCAGGTATCCCAACATGCCCGTAAATATAATCGCTGCTGAAGGCAACCGGAGAAACATAGACCCCAAACTGAACGATAAATGGAACGATGTATTTAAAGTCACGGTATTTTACATTCAAGGCTGCGATGAGCAGACCGGCTCCCATGGCTATAACCAATGCAATGAACAAAAAGACGGGCAGGAAACAGATCCTCCAGCCCGGTGCAAACCGGCAAACCGCCATGAGTACAATAAGGATGATAAAAGAAACAAAAAAATCTATCAGACAAACAATCACGGTACTGGCAGGGATGATAAGCCGTGGGAAATAGACCTTGGTCAATAAATTGGAGTTGGCTACGAGCGAGTTGCTGGCTTCGCTAAACGCCCCGGAGAAGAACTGCCAGGGCAGGGTAGCGGCACAAACCATCAGCACACGCGGAACTCCGGCAGGCACCGCAGCGCCGAACAACCAGCCTATAAACCACATCACGGCAAGGGTCAGCAACGGACGAAGCACGCTCCAGGCTATACCGATGCTGGTTTGTTTATACCTCACCAGTACATCTCTCCAGGCCAGGAAGTAAAACAAGCCCCGGTACTTCCACAAGTCGCTCCAATAATTTTTACTCTTTGAACCAGGTTCTATTACAATGCGGTTATCCATTCAATCTAGCGGATGTCTGAAAAATTTTATACCTGATATTGCCTGAAACCGAAACCTCCTTGTTCTGGGCAAATGAACTGTAGTTGACTGAAAATGTATGCACTGCAAACAATACAGGTTGGCATGAAGACAAATAAGGATGCAATTTACATAAATTCGGTCTGGCAAACGACCTCGCTCCAGAATCCTCCGGGAAGGATGATTTACTCCTTCTTCTGACAAACATACGCTGTCTGCAGACAGCTATACTCCTTCTCCTGACAGCTATACTCCTTCTCCTGACAGACATACTTTGTTTACAGCTATACGTAGTCTTCCTCCTGTTTGCAAACGGCAATAAGCGAAACAGCAAAATATCCCTTTCTTGGTACGTTCAATACGGTTATTAGCTGCGATGATCTGCCGAAACACACAATTAGCAGGTAAACCTAGAGTAGGTATCCTGAATTTCACTTCTTGAATATTCCCACCTTCCTGACATTTTCGGATATTCTGGATGCTCGGAAGATGGAATGAAAGATGAAGGAAGAACAACGGGAAAGACAGGGGGGGTACGTGGGTAGGAACGTTTAAATGCCGATACCCGGCATCGTACTCAAGACAGGGTGTAAAACCGTTTTGTTTCGTTTTAAGAGGGCTGAGGCTGTTTCGGCAGTACGCAAATCACACGATTATCTCACCACTCGGATTGATTCCGGGGTCCATGAAATCTGCAATGCATTGATTTTAAGAAAGATGCCTTTGTGAGTGATAATCCCATGTATTCAATTGAAAAAGTATGTTTTTCATTTGAAAAAGGGTGTATTTCAATTGAAAAACACACTTTTTCAATTGAAATACGATCTGCTTGAATTGAAAAACACACTTTTTCAATTGAAATACTACAGACTTCGATTGAAAAACACACTTTTTCAATTGAAATACAAGGTTTTTCGTGTGAAGTCTTACAACCCACGGGCACCCACTAATTTCCCTTCTGCCAAACCCTCTACCATGGGCACTCCGGCTCTATCTTATGCTCCTGGAATTTTAAACCCTGATTGTGCATTCGATGGCTTGTGAGACAGATAAACAAAAAAGAAAAGAAGGGAAAAGTAGCAGTTTTTTACATCATAAAAACACAAAGAATCCCTGAAATTTCAGGGATCCGTTGCAACGCCATGCTTGTTGCCTAATCTCATTTCGCACTTCCTGCTATCCGAGACAGGTTATCGTATCAACTCAAAAAAGCCTTGCGAATCTTTCGTTTCGGTACTCTTTGCATCACTCAAATACGAAACATCAATATTAATGCTTTAAAACGATTAGTAATGAATCGTAACTATCCCTTGCTACAAGGGGTTAGTAGACAATAAGAGGTGTGTGATTTGGTGTGATTGGTTGCGATCTGTTTTTAACGACCTACTTGCCAATACAGGAAAAGCAGATCTGTGATACTTGGCTGATAATTAAGACAATACAGAAGGATTCAAGCGCCAGATAACCATCTGGGTAACAACGGTACCGACTAGGATATTAAGCAATTGCAAATAGTAGGAAAATACGCAGGGGAGGTACCTACTTGGGTAATTCGGTATCTGGAGGCGTTCTTGGGGGGCTAGTCTTTAAAACCAGGTCAATACACTTTTCTTCATTTGCCCATTCAGCTGTATAAGGGTTGTAGTGGCAGGGCACCTGATGAGCCCAGGTTTCAGCCTCATCGATTTTTAGTGGCAGACGATTGTCCTGGCACATATACCTGAATTCACACTCTTTGCAAATGGCTGTATTATCTTTCTTTGAGTTCCATAGCAGCTCTATCCGGGGATCTTCCAGCAGTTTTCTTATCGGGTTTTCGGTAATATTTCCAAAAAGCTCCTGATTAAATAGCGCAGTCTTTAATTCACCCTTTTTGTCAATGCAAATTCTACCGTTGTAGAAAGCGTTCTTATGGTGAGATTCTGTAAAGGATTCAATGTTCAGTTTAAAACCGGCAGCATTCGTAAACTCAGGCCGGGCGTATGCGTCGTAGACTTTTTCTGAATAGATGATTTCCTGCATTCCAAAATGCTGTTCGCGAACTCTTTCTGTGATTGGAGCAGAATGGATCAGCCAGCATGAGATGCGATGGCTTTCCTGAACAAGCTTTATAACTTCATCTCGATGCAATGTTGGATCATAACCTGAAATGATCTCTATTGAGTTAAACGCAGACTGAGAGAAATGCTCTAAATCAGATGCTATTTTTGAAAAGCAGGTTGCAGTTAGATAGATAAGCTGTATATCCCGGCACCCCAACTCGGTAATTTCAGCCAGGATGACCTGACTCCTTTCATCGAAAAGGGTATCTACTACAATCGTAACCTGACTTAGAACTCCGGGTTGCCGAAATGACAAATCAATCTTTGGGAAACGATAGTTTTCGGATCCTGCAAGAAAAAAAATGAATTCATGGTTCACCAGGAATGAAAAGTATTCATCGATTGTGTCATCGTATTCGGATTCGTAGAATTGTTTTATTTCAGAGATCGATTTAATACCATCGAATTTTTCTATGATTTCGGCCAATATGTTTGGGATGAACTCACATTCTTTTCGTTGAAGGTCGTAAATAATGCTTCTGGTAGAACCACTAACCAAGTGACAACAGGCATACAATTTGAAAATTTGTGTTTCGTTCATCTTGGTTAAAAAACGATTGGGGCAGACTTGTAGAACCTGCGGGCCATGTGTTGTTTTGTTTGATGAATAGTTGAGCAGAAGTACAGAGATTTATCCTTTTGGTTCTCGTCTCTGATACTTGTGTAAAGAAAATTGAAATACGGAGGAAGCCGCTCAATATCAGCTTCAAATACTTCAAGCAATTGCTCGTACTGTTTTTTCTCCATAATCGATGAGTGTTTTAGCAATCTTTTCTTCCAAATAATAGTTGCACGGATTCGAAACCTGTCTAAACTGACCAATGGGATTAACCTCCAGGAATACGAACCTATCATCCTCTGTGACAACAAGATCTATCGAACCGGTTTTAATATCAAAATGCTGCATCAGATTTCTCAGGTTCTGCTCAATTGTTTCAGGAAGTGTAAATGGGCAGACCCTGTTCGGCTTTTCATTGTTGTAATTGCGAAAATCAAGGCTTGTTTTCGGATCATTTTGAGAAAAGATGACGGAGGAGTAAAATTTATCTTTAAGGAAAAAGATCCTTAGTTCATACTTTTTGGGCAGTTGTTCCTGGACTAGGATTGAGGGAAACCGTTCGGGGAACCCTTCTACTTTTGTCGCATCCAATGCGATTGTGTGCAGGAAATAGGTTGTCTCTTTGATTTTGAATGTAAAACCATTCGTTATTGCCTTGGTTATGCATTTTGGGAATCGTTCGATAAATGATTCTATATCTTTTTTTTGGGTTGTAACCAGAGTGTTAGGGATCTGTAATCCAAGCCGCCTGGCTGCATTAAGCACATCCAATTTATTGAGGAAGTTGTCTTTGAATGCACCGAGATGGTTTATGTCAGATTTGAAGAGTGCGTTCAATGCTTCATTGACAGCCTGATGTTCCTCAAAAATAAATCTTGAAATATAGGTGCTTTGGGGGTTGTTTCCTGAAAGCGGAGAATATGTGTTTCTGACGAAGCCCCTTCTGTACCAGTAGGTATTAATTGCAGCGAAGCTAATTGGGTCTTTCCCCGGACAAGTTATCGTGGTATCTGAGGGACCGGATTCATTGGTCAACGATATTTGAATATCCAGCGCATCTTCATCACTCAACCGAACAAAACCGGCCTTATAAAAGAGAAGCCAGTCAATTACCTGCGAAGTGCTGAAATCAGAGGAAGAGCTTAATATGACGATCATTTTTCAGGCAAGTGATAGGAAATGTTAAAATGTATCAAGTAGTCTTCCAGCGTGCTCATACCATACTCTTTTCTCCTGGTGTTCACGTTCATTTCATTGAGAATCGGACAGACGATGCTTTTTCCAGTGCTATCTGTCTTCACCTGAGTGCCGAATAGTTGCATTTTCCCTTCACGTACCAATACCCTATCACTCAGTAAGGCAAACGACTCTTTTGAAAGCTCATTTCGCTCCGAAAGTTTTTTGATTTCAGGAAGGAATTTCTCCTGCGTTTTTAAGTCAGCGTGTTGTATTATCAAAAAAAGTGTTTCGAATTTATCATATCCAATCTCTTTGCTATCTGGAAATTCTCCATTCGGGGACATCTGGTACAAGAGATCGATATTTAACTGGTTTAAATAATCCTTTTTCTTCCATATATTCTTAGCCTCTACACTTGTCTTGCCATACTTCTTTTCAGCAACTTTTACTGCCTTATACCAGGCCTGATCACGTATTTGCATGATAGACAATTGATATACTTTCTTTTTATTGTAACCCGGATGATCTGTAAAATAGGTTTTTGAAAGACGATCAAATAGCTGCGCCCATCTTTTATCCGTGATCAGATTAAAAAAATCTGGGTCATAGAAAATGTCCATTCTGTCCTTAAATGCCAGATATTTTTCTATACATAAAAAGGCCGAGTCTGTCCTTCCTTCGAGGGCATAAACACAGCAGATATTATACATGGCTGTTTCCTTATCAAAAGAATTTTCGCCATGCGCTATCGTACCCTGGAGCAGCTGAACAGCCAAGGTATAGTTGCCGGCCTCAATCGCGCTATCCGATGCAGAGTAAATGACTTGAAAATTCTGCGCTTTTATAATGATAGAAAGTGCTAGAAAGTAGAAAATAAGGATATGTCTTGACATGTGTTTTGTTGTAAAATAAACAACCCCGGCGTGGCAAGTTATTACGCCAGGGTTGTTTCTGTGAATTACTACGCCATTTGAGGACTTGAGCTTATCCAGTCAGAAGCAGGATACGTGCCATCGCAACCGGTATCCAGGAAGGTATCATGGCAGGTTCCACCTCCAACACCGGTCTTAACAACGATTCCTCCGGTAATATTTGAAGATTGTTCAGGAGAAAGCGCATTCTTTTTGAATTTTTCTGAGGAGAGACTTTCAAACTTTTTCATTGAATTGTGTTTTGATGTGAATTGTAAAGATAACCCTTGTTCACGCAAAGGGCAAACGTGAGTTAACCAGATTCGATTTTATCTTCGAAGTCTAAAACCCTGATTAACGAACAGGTGAGCAATGATAGGTTGCAAAAACAAGAGCCGCAAAATTATTCCTCATAGATGGAAAACCAGGTGATGAATCTACCAATTGTGGTGACGTAAATACCCGGAAATAGGCTTAGGTGAAACTTAAAACCAGGAAAAGGTCATTCAATACCAAGACTTTTAAAAACGCCGACTTTGTATGTCGGCCCAATGGGAATGTTTTTTGAGACACCTTCGAACGTTACATTCAGTTCGGTTGCAGAGACCGACCGAATATTGGAAACAGAGGTTATGTGAGATTTATGGGTACGGAGGAAATCTTTCTCCGGTAAGGAACCTGCAATGGAGGAGAGAGAATCGTGGATCATATACTTCTTTGCCTTCGTTGCAATGGTTACATAATTGCCAGCTGCCTCTATATAGAGGATGTCAGCAAAATCAATCCGAAGCTTTTTGTTATCGGAGTCTACGAAAAAAAAAGAGTTTTTAGGTTCAGAATCGGACATATTCCTGAAGGATGGCAAGAGACGGTCGATAGCTAGTTTTAAGCGGCTCAGACTGACAGGTTTTAACAGATAATCAGATACTCCTTTGTCATATCCAGTCACTGCATAGGAGTGGTGACCAGTAATGAAAATGATCTTAGGGATAGGAGTGCCGGATTTAGCGTTCAGATGATCCAGGAAATCAAGTCCTGAAAAGTTGGGCATTTCCACGTCGAGGAAGAGCAGGTCAATCTTGTTTTTGTTCAAGTATTCCAAGGCTTCCAAAGGGTTTGTGAATGTTGCTTTAAGTCCGAGAACGGTTATATTCTTGAGGTGTATTCGAAGCACGTCAATTGCTTCCTGGTGGTCATCGACGATAATACATGTAATCATACTCATGTGGAAAGGATAAATTCTGATGAATAATCTTCAGCTGTTTCATTAATGTTCAACTCATATTGCCCCTTGTACCGGAGATCAAGGATCTGGCCCATGTTTTTCTTGCCTATACCCGAAGCCTTCACCTTTTTACTATGATCCTTTCTGTTCTGAACCCGGAAAATAACTTTTCCGGCTTGAGAAATGAGCTTTATCCGGATCGGGTTTACTGAATCGGTAAATTGCCCATGTTTGAAGGCGTTTTCAACAAAATTGATTAGAATCCGAGGCAGGATTTGTATGCTCTCCAAGCTACCTTCCTGTGTATACTCAATGCAGGCTTTACTATGCAGACATTTTTGCAGACCAATATATTCTGTGATGAATGTAACCTCTTTTTCGAGCGAAACCTTTTCGTCGGGTTTAATGAGCAGGGAATAGTTGAGCATATTTGTATATAACTCAATAGCCTCAGCTGCTTCGGTAGAACTGGGCAGCACCTTTGCATAGCAGAAATTAAGGAAATTGAAAGTCATGTGTGAATTGAACTGATCACGCAGAAAATTCAGCTGTTCAAGGATCATCTGTTTTTCACGTTCACTTTGATCCTTTAGTTGTGCAAGTGCCCGTCGTTGGTTGAACGAGGCTACTGCCACGAAACCAATAATAATAAAAGGAAGGAGTGAATTTGAAATAGTCAGAAATAGTGTGGTAAGTGGGAATTTGGGGCCACCGGTCGCTGGTACAATGAAATACAAGTCAAATTGAACAATTGCCAGGTGGAATAGATATGCCAACAGCCAGAGTGCAACAAGAATCACATAATTTCGTTTCCAATAGACCGGCAGAACGAACAGAAATAAAAAATAATAGATGGCCATATAATCTGCCATCAACACAGCCAGTCCAGAAATAATGGATAGAAAGGGCGGGGGAAAGGGATCGGTGTATTGGAGTATTATGCTAATAATTACCCAAATGAGGGAATGCCGAATGTAATCCGCTTTGGAGAATTCAATGCTCACCATTTGCCCGGCAAGGTATGAAAACTTGAAGATTGCCTGATTTACAGGTTGAAAAAAATGTAGTCAAGGGGCAGATCAAGTTATCTGTTCACGGAAACACAATCCTGAATTGTCTGTTGATTCAGCCAGCACCGTAGTTGGAGCCTATACTACCGACCGTAAATATTTTATGCTTTTTCAGGGTACAGTAAGCCAGTATCTCGATATGTTTTATATAAAGGCTTCTGACCTATTCCAGAAGAAGATTAATTGGCGGCGGCTTTGTACGCGAGATGAAGAAATCAGGAACTATTGCACCTTTAATGACACCATTTTTGCAATCAAAGTTGGAGCCGATGGCAGGTCAGCAATCGTTGCTACTTCTTTGAAAAAGCCGGATTTTAAGCACGCGAGAATTGTCATACGGGCTGAAGGTCGCGAGATTGTTAACATCGACCGGACACTGAATTTTATGTACTTCGTCGAATCAGATGGTATCAATAAGACACTCTGTCAATACAGCTTTAAATCAAGGTTAACGAATGAAATTAAGGCTCCCAGGACAGGGAATCTGGACTTGAAGATTTGTGCAGCTGAGACCGATCAGTGTTCATTCCAGCTCACTTCATGGACACATCTTCACGAATTATTGAAGTTTGATGCCGAACATGGAAAATTTGTGCGAAGCCCCTTCGACAGATCGGTTGATATGCCCCAAATGGAGAGCGTGGAAGTGAAAGAAATTGAAGTCAGGGGTCATGACGGTGTAATGATTCCCCTGAGCCTCATCTACTCAATAGACACAAAACTTGACGGGTCGTCATATTGTGTTCTGTTTGGATATGGAGCATACGGTTATGGGTTGGAACCTTTATTCTATCCACAACTCCCATTCCTGATCAAACATCATATCATTTATGCGATAGCGCATGTAAGGGGTGGAGGCGAAAAAGGAGAATCCTGGCATACTGCGGGGCTTAAACAAACCAAACCCAATACCTGGAAAGACTTTATTTCATGTGCCGAATATTTAATTGCTCAAAAGTATACTTCTGGAAACAAACTGGTAGCCGAAAGTGCCAGTGCAGGCGGTATCCTTATCGGCAGAGCAATCACCGAACGTCCCGATTTGTTCGGTGGAGCAATAACAGTTGCCGGCGATTGCAATGCACTGCTGAGTGAAACAACACAATCTGGCCAGAATAACATTGCCGAATTTGGTTCAGCTAAGGTTCAGGCTGAATGCAAAGCCCTTGCAGAAATGGATGCCCTCAGTCACGTTAAAGCCGGAACAAGATATCCGGCTGTGCTATGCACGGTAGGTATGAATGATCATAGGGTTGAACCCTGGTCATCGGGTAAATTTGTGGCGGCGCTTCAAAACGCAAGCACTTCCGGGAAACCTGTCATGCTCAGGGTGGATTATAATAACGGTCATTTTACGGATAACCGGAGTGTTGATTTTAAACAAACAGCTGATATCTATGCTTATATCTTCTGGGCTTTAGGGCATCCTGAGTTTAAAATGAAGTGAGTAATATCTTGAGGGCCTGTAAATCTCCACTGTTCGCGCCTGTCTGATGAGCTTGCTTGTGTGTGAGGGACTGGTGCTTCGCCCGCAGGGCGAACCTAAGCGCAAAGCATTCCCCCCGAAACAATAAACGCGGAACTCTCATTTCCCGATACAAAACCTCGAAAAAATATTCTCCAGCAACGTATCGGTAGTAACCTCACCGGTAATTTCACCCAGATGCTGCAAGGCATCGCGGATTTCGAGGGAAAGCAATTCGCCCGAAAGGTTGTTGTTCAGGCCTTCGAACACCTTGGTGAGGGCGCTGTTGGTATGTTGCAGGGCCTGAACATGGCGGGCGTTGGTAACGATGGTCTCGCTTACGTTCAGGGCCTTGCTGTCGAACAGGGCCACGAGCTTGGCTTTGAGGTCGTCGATGTAAAGATGCTCTTTGGAGCTGATGAAGATGATGTCGGTAAAATCCTTGAATTCGCGCTGGGTATAGCTGATGTCTTCTTTGTCGATTTTATTTCCAACCAGCAGCAGACTGGAGTTCTGGATATTTTCCTCCATCTCGCCGATGATGAGGGTGAGTTCTTTGGGCGTTATTTCGTGAACGTCGAAAACGTACATCACAATAGAGCTTTGCCGTATCTTTTCCCAGGTGCGGGTAACGCCCAGGGCTTCGATGGCATCGGTTGTTTTGCGTATGCCGGCGGTGTCGATAAACCGGAAGAGGATGCCCTCGATGGTTATTTCGTCTTCGATGGTATCGCGGGTGGTGCCGGGTATCTCGCTTACGATGGCGCGTTCTTCTTCGAGCAGCACATTGAGCAGGGTTGATTTGCCTACGTTGGGTTTGCCCACGATGGCAACGGGTATCCCGTTCTTGATGACATTGCCGATCTCGAACGATTGTACCAGCCGTTGTACGATATGCTGTATGCTTAAAATGAGTTTTTTGAGATCGTCGCGGTTGGCGAATTCAACATCTTCTTCGCCAAAATCGAGTTCCAGCTCGATAAGGGATGCAAAATTGATGAGGTTGTCGCGCAGGATTTTTATTTTGCCCGAAAAACCGCCCCGCATCTGTTGCATGGCCACCTGGTGCGAAGTGGATGAGTTGGAGGCAATGAGATCGGCCACCGCTTCGGCCTGGCTCAGATCGATCTTGCCGTTCATAAAGGCCCGGAGCGTAAACTCGCCTGCATTGGCCAGACGTGCCCCGTGTCGTATCAACAAAAGGATAATCTGTTGTTGTATAAACACCGATCCATGACAGGATATCTCAATGGAGTTTTCGCCGGTATACGATTGGGGAGCCAGAAAAACGCTTACAATCACCTCGTCCAGAACCAGCTGATCGTCGGCTATTTCTCCATAATGCAAGGTATACCCCTTGGCCTGGCTCAATTTTTTATCGGGTTTGTAGGTATTGCAAAACACCGTATCGCACAATTTGATGCAGTGTTTGCCCGATAAACGCACAACTGCAATGGCTCCGCTGCCCTGTGGGGTAGCTAAGGCAACAATGGTGTCGTCAGACAAGGGATTGCGGATCATAGCGGTAGTGGATGCTGGTAAGGCATAAAGAACTCCCTGTTGAGGGGCCCTTCTCGCAAATTTATTAAATTATACCGGTTCCCGGACACAAACAGCAATTTCATCGAGATTTTGGCTTCACCTGCCACAGGCTTTTCACTTCCTGCCTAACCTTCGTCATTTTTTATCTTCGTCTTTACATGCTTTTCCTTCGTCATCAGACTCATTCCCTTCGTCATTACATGCTTTCCCTTCGTCATTAGATTCTTTCCCTTCGTCAATAGACTCTTTCCCTTCGTCATTACATGCTTTCCCTTCGTCATTACACTCTTTCCCTTCGTCATTACACTCTTTCCCTTCGTCATTACATGCTTTCCCTTCGTCATTACATGCTTTCCCTTCGTCATTAGACTCATTCCCTCCGTCATAACATGCTTTCCCTTCGTCATTACACGCTTTTCCTGCGTCTTCAGACCCTTTTCTTCGTCTTTACACGCTTATTCCTTGTCTTCAGGCTCTTCTTCCTCGTATTTACCTGCTCCTGCCTCCTCCAAACTGTTTTTACCTTTACGCTAGCGTATCAAGCCGGCTTGTCCCGAATCGAATGCATTCTCCGGCAGCTATGCAGGGTAAATGGAAGTTGTACAATCCGGGAGAAAGACCTACTTTAGCACGCGCAAACCGGAAACGGATTGTCTGCATCTGACTCGGAAATCACATTTTATCCTCTTTTTTACATCCCCTTGCCTTAGTCAGGATGCGGGGCAGGGGAAGAGACCAACTGAAATCATTTAAAATCAAGCTACTATGGCCGTATTGGTAAACAAAAATTCAAAAGTAATCGTGCAGGGTTTTACCGGCAGCGAAGGGACTTTTCATGCCGGACAGATGATTGAATACGGTACAAAGGTAGTAGGCGGCGTGACCCCCGGAAAGGGCGGAACCATGCACCTCGACAGGCCCGTGTTCAACACCGTTGAACAGGCTGTGAAGAAAGAAGGGGCCGATGTATCTATCATTTTTGTTCCTCCTGCATTTGCTGCCGATGCCATACTCGAGGCTGCCGAAGCCGGCATCAAGGTGATTGTTTGTATCACCGAAGGAATCCCGACCAAGGACATGATCATGGTAAAAGAATATCTGCAAGGAAAAGACTGTCGTTTGATCGGCCCGAACTGCCCCGGTGTTATTACCGCCGGACAAGCCAAGGTTGGCATCATGCCCGGATTTGTGTTCAAGGCCGGCACCATCGGCATTGTTTCGAAATCGGGGACCTTAACCTACGAAGCCGCCGACCAGATTGTAAAATCAGGCCTGGGAATCACCACCGCCATTGGTATTGGTGGAGACCCGATCATCGGCACCAGCACCAAGGAGGCCGTTGAGTTATTGATGAAAGACCCCGAAACCGAAGGAATCGTCATGATAGGCGAAATAGGCGGGGGTATGGAAGCCGAAGCTGCACGCTGGATCAAGGAAAACGGGACCAAACCTGTTGTGGGTTTCATAGCCGGACAAACTGCTCCCAAGGGACGTACCATGGGCCATGCAGGCGCTATTGTAGGCGGTGCTGAAGATACGGCTGCCGCCAAAATGCAGATCCTGCGTGAGTGCGGGGTTACCGT